>OIDF01000136.1_pt1 | contig 74360 bp, 67 predicted proteins | sample 1581411 | NCBI WGS metagenome assembly OIDF01 (sample SAMEA3882515, study PRJEB24775) | human gut metagenome | biome: human-associated habitat; feature: intestine environment; material: feces | place: Netherlands | collected 2009/2010
CCCGCCATTGGCGGGCAAATTCCACACTTGCGGGCTGAGAAGTGTAAATTCCAACGCACATGTCGTTGGAATTTACGATTGAAATTTATTTGCCGCCGTGCGCGGCGCGGGGAGCCTGTTTTCTGCCCGTAGGGCAGAAAATGCGGCGGGTGCGAGACGGAAGTTGGTGCGTCGATTTTTAGTGCGGAGGGCCTGTTCACTGCCGGAGGCAGCGAATGCGGCACGGGAGGGATTTTGCCTGTTTGCCGCCGGAGGCGGCAAAGGCGGCGGGAAAAATTACAGTTAGTTGCCGTTCATTGCTTTTGTGGGGACAAAGTAGTTTTCTGAGGCGATGATCGTGCCGTCGTTCAGGGTGACCATCATGCGGTCCATGTCTTTGTCGATGTCGATGCTTTTCACGTCGAGCTGTGAAAAGTTGCCCGCGTAGAAAAAGGTGAGGATCGGATACTCGTTGTCCGCCCAGTTGATCTTGGCTTCTGCGCCGTCTCTGCACGAGGGCTCGTAACTTTCCATGGCAAAGGTCCCGACGAAGCTGGTGGAAGACCACGTCTTTTTGAGCGTGCCGGAAATGGTGATGGAGGAGGGCGCGTAAGTCGTACCGTTGTCCTCGTAGACCCTTGCGGGAACGGTCTTGTCAATAGTTTTTCGCGTCCCGCGGATGCCGAGCAGGACGATCGCGCAGAGGATGGCGAGCAGAAGAATGAGGGCCGTTTTTCTCTTTTTGCGGTTCATCGTGCGCATCTCCTTGTCCTGTTAAGTTTTGATGTGAAATTGCCCCTCAGAAAAGCGTGCAAACCCACGCGAGGGCGGCGGAGAGGGGGATGTAGAGCAGAAAGTGCGTAAGATGCGCTTTTTTGTTGTACCCGAACAGCTGCGGGGCAGCGATGCCCTTGACCTCGGGGTAAAAATGAGGAAAGAAGTTCGAATGGCACAGCAGCACCCAGTCGAAAAAGAGAATGTCGTAGGCCTCCATGACATAGAGGATCACGAGATACCGCGTGAAAAACGCGCCGAAGGTGACACCGTTCCGAACGCCGTCCCACGCGGCGAGGACTGCCGCACCGAGAAACAGCAGCATCGCCAAGATGCCGAGGCACCAGCCGAGGATATGCGCGCCGCGGAAGCGCTCGGCTTTTCTCTCAGGAACGGCGGCGAAGACCTCACGCGGCGCGGAGGAGAAGAATTTCTTCTCCTGAATGAGCCCGACGCCGGCGTACAGTAGGAGAAAATACGCCGCCATGACGAGAAACGATGCAAGCAGGGTGATCTTCATTTCTGTTGATGCCTCTTTTGCTGTCGTTTTTTGCCGCTTTACAGGCGGTAGAGCTCCGGCCGCCGGTCGTGAAAAACGGGGACGGCTTTGCGGAGGGGTGCGATGGAGGAAAGGTCCAAGTCGGCGGTGACGATCTCCTCTTCCCCGCCGCCCTGGGCTAAGACCGCGCCCAGCGGGTCGATGATGCGCGAAAAACCGCCATACAGCGTGCCATCGCGCTCGCCGCAGGCGTTGCACGAGACGACAAAGAGCTGGTTTTCGATCGCGCGGGCGGCGGTGAGCGTCTCCCAGTGGTATTGACGCGCCGCCGTCCACTGGGCGGGCAGGAACATGACCTGCGCTCCGCGCAGCGCCAGCGTGCGCCACAGCTCGGGAAAGCGCACCTCGTAGCAGATGAGAAGGCCGCAGCGCACGCTATCCAGCGTGAAGGTGACGAGGTGATCGCCGGGGGTGTAGACCTCGTGCTCGCCCATCGGCGTGAAGGGATGGGTCTTGTCGTATTCGGCAATGCACGCGCCCGCGCGGTCGAAGACGCAGGCGGTATTGTAGATGTGCCCGCCGCGGTTGTTCGACACGCTTCCCGCCACGATGTTGACGTTCAGCTCGCGCGCGAGCGGGGAAAAACGAGCGCGCACGGCTTTCGCGTTTTCATCGCACGCCGCGGCAAGGTCGCCCGCGGGCATGAAGCCTGTGTTCCACGTCTCGGGCAGGACGACAACGTCGGGGCCGTTTTCCCCGACAGCGCGGCGCACGAGCGCCTCCGCGCGGTCAAAGTTCGCTTTGCTCTCCAGCGAGTGCATATTCATCTGGATCACGCTGACCTTCATGGTGGTGTCCTCCAAAATCGTTTTGATACGGTCATTATACGAAAAGAAAGCCTGCATTGCAATGCACAACAAAAAGAGGACGGCAAATGCCGTCCTCTCGTTTGTAAAAGCGTCACAGACTTTGCCGCCCGCAAAATAAGCGTCGCAGACTTTGCGCCGCGCACGGCGCAAATAAATTGAAATCGTTTTTTGGAACGACATGTGCGTGCCAAAAAACACTTTGCACGGAGCGAACGTGCGCGCCTTTGGCGCGTGCGCTGAGCGCAGTGAAATTCTGCTCAAAAAACTGACTTTGTCAGTTTTTTGAAGTGCGCAGCGCTCTGATTGCATTGAGAACCGCTAAGACCATCACGCCGACGTCGGCGAAGATGCCCATCCACATGTTGGCGATACCGATGGCGACGAGCAGCAGGCACGTCAGCTTCACGCCGAGCGAGAAGACGATGTTCTCGTACACGATGCGGATGCACTTGCGCGAGATCTGGATGCCCTTGGCGATCTTCATCGGATCGTCGTCCATCAGCACGACGTCCGCGGCCTCAATGGCGGCATCGGAGCCCATCGCGCCCATCGCGATGCCGATATCCGCGCGGGAGAGCACGGGTGCGTCGTTGATGCCGTCGCCGACGAAGGCGAGGCAGTCATCCTTGCCCTTTTCACCCAGCAGGCGCTCGAGGCGCGCGACCTTGTCGCCCGGGAGCAGCTCCGCGTGCACTTCGTCGACGCCGAGCTCCTGCGCCACGTGATCGGCGACCTTCTTGATGTCGCCCGTGAGCATGACGGTCTTCTGCACGCCCGCGCGCTTGAGGGCCGCGATGGCATCGCGCGCGTCGCTCTTTACCACGTCGGAGATCACGATATGGCCGGCGTACTCGCCGTCGACCGCCATGTGGACGATCGTGCCGACGCTGCGGCACTCCTGCCACTTGACGCCGAGCTCATCCATGAGCTTGCCGTTGCCCGCGGCCACACTGTGGCCGTCCACGGTCGCGACCACGCCGCGGCCGCTGCGCTCTTCGATGTCCGTCACGCGGGAGCGGTCGAGCTCCACGCCGCAGGCCTTCTGTAAGCTCTTGCTGATGGGGTGCGAGGACGCGCACTCGGCGAGTGCCGCGTATTCAAGCAGCTTGCGGTCCTCCATCGGGCTGTGGTGCACGCCCGTGACCTCGAACACACCCTGCGTGAGCGTGCCGGTCTTGTCGAAGACGACGATCTTGGTTTTCGACAGCGCCTCTAAGTAATTCGAGCCCTTGATGAGAATGCCCTCGTGTCCTGCGCCGCCGAGGCCCGCGAAGAAGCTGAGCGGGATGCTGATGACCAGCGCGCAGGGACAGGAGATGACAAGGAACGTGAGCGCGCGGTAGACCCACACGCCCCAGGAGGCGGCATTGCCCATCAAAAGATTGATGACCGGCGGAAGAATGGCCAGCGCCAGCGCGCTGTAGCACACGGCGGGGGTGTAGACGCGGGCAAACCGGGAGATGAACGCCTCGGAGCGGGACTTGTGCGAGCTGGAGTTTTCCATCAGCTCCAAAATCTTCGAGACGGTGGACTCGCCGAAGGCCTTCGTGGTCTTGACCTTCAGAACACCCGTCATGTTGATGCAGCCGCTGATGACCTCGTCGCCGGTCATCACGTCGCGCGGGAGGCTCTCGCCCGTCAGCGCCGCGGTGTTGAGCGTGGACGCGCCCTCGACGATCTCGCCGTCGATAGGAATTTTCTCGCCCGGCTGGACGGTGATGACCGTGCCGACGGCCACGTCGTCGGGGTCGACCTGCTCGAGCTTGCCGTCGCGCTCAATGTTCGCGTAGTCGGGGCGGATGTCCATCAGCGCCGTGATGTTGCGGCGGGACTTGCCGACGGCGTAGCTCTGGAACAGCTCGCCGATCTGGTAGAAGAGCATAACGGCCACGGCCTCGGCATAGTCGCCGCTCTTTTCATAGATGGCGAGCGCGATGGCGCCGATCGTGGCGACCGCCATCAGGAAGTTTTCGTCGAACACCTGATGGTTGCAGATGCCCTTCCATGCCTTGCGCAGAATGTCGTAGCCGATGGTGACATAGGCGGCGAAGTAGAGCACGGTGGAGACGAGCATCGGCATGGGAATGAATTTCGCGGCGAGGAACAGCACCGCCGCGATCAGGATGCGGCAAAGCATCTTTTTCTGCTTTTTCGTCATAAAGATGACCTCCTTGAAGGGGGAGAATTTGAATTTTGCCTAAGAAAGCGCCCCGGTGCGTTCGTCCGGGGCGTGAGAGGGAGAAGATCTCTTACAGATAGATCTCGCAGTCGTCCTCGACCTTCTTGCAATTCTTGAGGACGGCCTTCATCACGGCCTTGGGGTCCTGACCCTCGGCGAACTCGACGGTCATCTTCTGGGTCATGAAGTTCACGACGGCGTCGGCGACGCCCTCGGTCTTCTTGGTGGCTTCTTCCATGAGGTTGGCGCAGTTGGCGCAGTCGACTTCGATCTGATAGGTCTTTTTCATGGTATGTTTCTCCTTTTCGGCACAAAATATTTAACGATTAAGTGCTTGTTTAATCTTGATGACCGTACTATAATGTCCGCAAAGGCAAAAGTCAAGGGCTGCACGCATGTCTCTTCCGTTCGGGCGAAACAAACTTCCAAACGGGATACGGACGCGCCCGCAGGCCCCAAAAAGAAAGGCGGAACAACGATGAGCGAAGTGCATTTACCCCACCAGCACAGCGACGAGGGCACGATGCGGGAGCTGCAGGAATCGGTGGAGACGATCGGCAGCTTCCAGACCGTGGCGGACGTGTTCAAGCAGCTCTCCGACAGCAGCCGCGTGCGCATTTTCTGGCTGCTGTGCCACTGCGAGGAGTGCGTCATCGACCTCTCCGCGATGGTCGGCATGAGCTCGCCCGCGGTGTCGCACCATTTGAGGCAGCTGCGTGAGAGCGGACTTCTCGTCTCGCGCCGCGTGGGGAAGGAGGTCTACTACCGCGCTGCGGAAAACGAGCAGGCGCAGCTGCTGCACCGCATGATCGAGCGCACGATGGAGATTTCCTGTCCCGAGGAGGAGAGCCGTGCCGCCACCGGCGCGCCGCACCTGCCCCCGCTCGACGCCGAGGTGTACGAGGGCGGCGGCACGAGTGAGCAGATCAAGACCATCCGCGCCGTGCACGACTACCTGACGCAGCACTTAGACAGCCGCACAACGATCGACGAGCTGTCGCGCCGCTTTTTGATGAACCCCTCGACGATGAAGGCGCTCTTCAAGTCCGTCTACGGCAGCTCGCTCGCCTCGCACATTCGCGAGCACCGCATGCAGCACGCGGCAAAGCTGCTGCTCGAGGGCGACGAGAACGTCGCGCAGGTCGCGCGCGCCGTCGGCTACGAGAGCCAGAGCAAGTTTTCCACCGAATTCCACAAGGCCTTCGGCGTCCTGCCGACGGAGTACCGGAAAGCGCAGAAAAAGTGAGTTAGAGGAGGTCGAACGTCCCTGCTTCCCACGGTGTTTCGCGGAAGCCGACGCGCCAGTCGATGTGGTCGACCGCCGCAAAGTGCAGCGACGAGCACGCGGTGTGGAGCTTCCCCTGCGCCGCTTCGCCCACGACGATGGCGACCGGCCCGTCCGCGCCGCCGATGATGCCGACGCAGAAGTCGTTCTGCGCCTCGGGCGCAAAGGAAGCGGTCTCACGTTTGACCTGGCGCGGGCGGTCGTTTTCGACGCAGTCCTCGACGAAGATCGAGTGTTCCGGCGGCTCGGGCGTGAGCGTAAAGCTGATGGCTGTGAAATGCGTCGGATAGTCGAACCGCGGGTCGAGATTCATCCGCTCGCGCGGCAGTTCCTGCGGCTCGACCTCCTGTACGGCGAGCGTATACTCTGTGCCGCGGTAGGAGAAGGCAAACGTATCGCCCGCCTTGTCCGCGCGAAAGCGCGGGCCGGGGACGAGCACCTCGTCCGCCGTCATCGTGACGGCGAGCGACTTGAGCTTCGGCGCGCGCTTCGTGACGAACGGGAATGCCGCGCGGCGGATGCTCCAGCCATACGCGCGGTCAAGGCCGTAGTGCGCCATGGCGGGCTCTGCGTCGGCGCAGAAGCCGGGCTGCTCCGGCAGGAAAATGACGCCGCAGCCGTGGCTCGTGCGGAGCTTCGCACCGTTCAAGGCGAGGCTGGGGGTAAAACCGAGGCTGAGCGGGTGCTCGCGCTCCATCTGTTCGCGTTCGTCGCGCGAGAAGTCGATGGACTCGTCGCTTTCGGGATCGATCCCCCACTTTTCCATAAAGCCGCGCAGCGCGGAAGCCTCCGCGCGCATACAAAAATCAACGACAATGCCCTTTGAACAAACGTAAACCGACGGCGCGAACCAGTCGCGCCCCGCCCACGAAAACCACTTTTGTACAGGCATTTCCCTGCCCGCGCGCTCGCGCCCGTGGTGGCCCCAAAAGCTGCCGTCAAAGTAGACCTTCCAGTCCGTTTTCTGTTCGGGCGCGTCGCCGTTCATTTCGGGATCATAAAAGTCCTCGGTGAATTTGAGCTTGCTGAGATCGAACTCCGCTTGCAGCTTGCGCAGGTATTGCCACGGCCGCTCCATCGGCGTGAGGGAAAAGACTGTGGAGATCTGCGAGAGCACCGCCTTCTGCTCGTCCGTCGGCGGATTCTCGGCAAGGAAGGCGTCGAATTGCGCCTCGTCCCACTGCCACGCCTGCTCGAGCGCCGCACTGTCGCCGGTCGCGAGCAGCAGGCGCAGAAAATCGCTGAAATCGCGCGCGATGACGTGCACGCAGTCCCTGCCGCCGTTCATCGGGCTCACGGCGAAGACCGTTTCGCCAAAACCGCGGACAAAGCAGAAGTGGATGCCGTCCACGCCCGCCCAGCCGAAGATAGAAGCGCCCTTGGGCGTGCAGAAATAGGGATCGTTGTCCTCCCGCCGCATCACGCTGAGAGACGATAAGTCAAGATGCCTGCGCAGAAATTTCTGATAAAACGCCGCCATGGAAAGCCCTCCTTTGGAGTTCAGGTTTTCCATAGCATACCATAAGGGTGCGGAAAAGTCACCGGAATTGCGAAAGCTGTGGATTTTTCGCGCCGGAAGCCGCGCTGCGGCCTTGCCACGCTCTCGCGAACATGATATACTATATTGCTAAACTATCGAGATTCGGGAGGAAACATCCCTTGGAACGCAAAGAAGTCATCGTCAGCGAGCAGGAGCTCGCGCGTCAGAAGGAATTTACGCGCAAGATGCGCGAGATGAACGACCGCCGCACCCGCACGCCGCTCGCGCTGGTCGACACGTTCGGCTGCCAGCAGAACGTGGCAGACGGCGAGGTGCTCATGGGCATGCTGCGCGAGATGGGCTACGAGCTCACGCGCGACGAAAATCAGGCCGACGTCATCCTGCTCAACACCTGCGCCATCCGCGAGCACGCGGAAAAGCGCGTTTACGGCCACTTGGGCCGCCTCAGCCACACGAAGGCCGCCAAGCCGGACCAGATCATCTGCCTCTGCGGCTGCATGGCGCAGCAGAAGGTCGTGGCCGACAAGGTAAAAAATTCCTACCATCACGTCGACCTTGTGCTCGGCCCCCAGGCCGAATGGCGGCTCCCCGAGCTGCTGCACGAGGTATACACGAAGAATAAGCGCGTTTTCTCCATCGAGAACGAGCATGGCCGCATCGCCGAAGACCTCCCCATCGTGCGCGAGGGCGGCGTGCGCGCGTGGGTGAGCATCATGTACGGGTGCAATAACTTCTGCTCGTACTGCATCGTGCCCTATGTCCGCGGCCGCGAGCGCAGCCGCGAGCCGGAGAAGATCATCGAGGAATGCCGCGGCCTCATCGCCGAGGGCTACAAGGAGATCACCCTCCTCGGCCAGAACGTGAACAGCTACGGCAAGGACTTGGGCACCGATTACGACTTTTCAGACCTGCTCGCCGCCATCAACGCCATTCCCGGCGACTATTGGCTCCGCTTTATGTCGAGCCAGCCGAAGGACGCGACCAACAAACTTTTCGACACGATGGCACGCTGCGAGCACGTTGCAAAGCAGCTCCACCTCCCCGTCCAGTCCGGGTGCGACCGCGTTCTGAAAGCGATGAACCGCCCCTATACGCGCGCAAAGTACGAGGAAATGATCGCCTACGCGCGAAGCGTCATGCCAGGCATGGTGCTCACGAGCGACGTCATCATCGGCTTCCCGGGAGAGACCGAGGACGAAGCGATGCAGACTGTCGATCTTGTAGAAAAGACGCAGTTCGACGCGCTCTTCACCTTTATTTTCTCCCCGCGTCCCGGCACGCCGGCGGCGAAGATGGACGACCCCGTCTCGCGCGAGGAAAAGCAGGTCTGGTTTGAAAAGCTCGTCGACGCGCAGAACGCCATCAGCGCGAAAAAGCACGCAGCCTACATCGGCAGGACGGTCAAGGTGCTGGTCGACGGCGAGAGCGACGACGAGGTCTTCCCCCTCGCCGCGCGCACGGAGGGCAACCGCCTCGTGCGCATGAAGGGCGACAAGGCCCTGATCGGCACATTTGCCAAAGCGAAGATCACCGACAGCAACACCTGGGCGCTCTACGGCGAAGCGGTAGAGGAATAAAGAAAAGGGGGCTTTTTGATGAAAGTCGTCATTTTGATGGAAAACAGCACGTGCAGAGACACCGTCGCCTGCGCGCACGGCCTGTCGATGTATATTGAGACCGACAAGCACAAAATTCTTTTCGACATGGGCCCCGACGCGCAGTTTATCGACAATGCCAGGGCGCTCAGCGTCGATTTGACGCAGGTCGACATCGCCTTTTTGTCCCACGCGCACAACGACCACTGCGGCGGCCTCGAAGCGTTCTTGAAGCTGAATGACCGCGCCAAGGTCTATATGCAGAAGGCCGTCTGGGGCCAGTACTACGTCGTCACGCCCAGCAAGTGCGCCTACATCGGCATGGACGCGGTGCTCAAGAATTACGAGGACCGCTTCGTTCTCTGCGATGGCGTGCAGAAGCTTGACGAAGAACTGACGGTTTTCTCCGCCGTTCCGGGCCGCGAGCTGTGGAGCGGCGCGAACGACACGCTGCGCGAGAAGATCGGTGAGGACTATCCGCGCGACACGTTCCGCCACGAGCAGGATCTATTGGTCACGGAAAACGGCAAGACCGCGCTGTTCGCGGGCTGCGCGCACTGCGGCATCGTGAATATCCTGAAAAGCGCCGAGGACGTGCTCGGCAGAGCGCCCGACGCGGTGTTTGCGGGCTTCCACCTCTATAACCCCTCGCTCGGCAAGAGCGAGCCGGACGAGCTGGTCGACGCCGTGGGCGAAAAGCTGCGCGGCGACAAGGTCGCGCACTACTTCACGGGCCACTGCACGGGCAAGGAAGCCTATGAAAGATTGAAACGTAAGCTCGGCGACCGCCTCGGCGAAATGCCCGCGGGCTCCGACTTTACCGTGTAAATTTTAGATTTTAGAGAGAAAGAAAGCGAGGACGAATCATGGCCGAGATCACGCCGATGATGAAGCAGTATTTGGAGATCAAGGAACAGAATAAGGATTCGATCCTCTTTTTCCGCTTGGGCGACTTCTACGAGATGTTCAACGAGGATGCTCAGCTCGCCTCGCGCGAGCTCGATTTGACGCTGACGACCCGCGACCGCGGCAAGGCGGCGGAGGATCAGACGCCGATGTGCGGCATTCCCTATCATTCAAGCGACGCCTACATCGCGCGCCTGATCGCCAAGGGCTACAAGGTCGCCATCTGCGAGCAGACCGAGGACCCTGCGCTCGCCAAGGGCCTTGTCAAGCGCGATATCATCCGCGTCATCACGCCCGGCACGGTCATCGACAGCGCATGCCTCGACGACCGGCGCGGCAACTTCCTCTGCGGCATCTTTTTGGACGGGCAGAACGCCGGCGCGGCCTTCTGCGACATGACGACCGGCCACACGCACGTGACCGCCTTTTCGGGCGACGACCGCGCAGAACACCTGTATAACGAGTTATCCCGTTTCTCCCCCGCCGAGGCGGTGCTGAGCGCGGGTGCTTACGACAACGGTGAGCTGGTCGAATACCTTCGCGATAAGCTGTCCTGCGCGGTCGAGCGCGGCGAGAACCGCTTTGAGCTCAAAGCGTGCGAGAAAGCCATCCGCGCGCAGTTTGGCGAGGAGCGCTTTGCAAGCCTTCCGCGCAACAACCCGGCCGCGTCGCTCGCGCTGGGCGCGCTGCTCTCGTATCTGCACGAGACGCAGAAGACCGACCTTTCCTACATCAAGGATTTAGAATACTACGAGCAGGGCCGCTTCATGGAGCTTGACCTCTCCGCGCGGCGCAATCTGGAGCTGACCGAGACCATCCGCGCCAAGGAAAAGCGCGGGAGCCTCCTCTGGGTGCTCGACAAGACGAAGACCGCCATGGGCGCGCGCAATCTGCGCGCGTGGCTGACGCGCCCGCTGCGCGATGTTGCGGCCATCGAGCGCCGCCTCGGCGCGGTCGAGGCGCTGACGAAGAACACCGTCGCGCGCGAAGAGCTGATTCTATCGCTCTCCGGCATCAGCGACATGGAGCGTCTCATCGGCCGCATTGCCTACGGCACGGCGGGCGGGCGCGACTTTGCGTCGCTGCGCAACTCCATCGAGCGCATCACGGAGGTCAAAGCCCAGCTTACGGCGTTCACGACGGGCAGGCTGCATGAGTTAGACAACGAGCTCGACACGCTCGCCGACGTGGCGCAGAGCATCCGCGACACGCTCATCGACGAGCCGCCGTTTTCCGTGCGTGAGGGCGGCTTCATCCGCAAGGGCTACAATGCCGAAGTCGACCGCCTGCACAAGATTTTGTCGGGCGGCAAGGGGCTTCTCGCCGACATCGAGACGCGCGAGAAGGAGAAGACCGGCATCCGCACGCTGAAGATCGGCTACAACAAGGTCTTCGGCTACTATATCGAGGTCTCGAATTCGTTCAAGGACCTCGTCCCCGACACTTACATCCGCAAGCAGACGCTCGTGAACGGTGAGCGCTACATCACCGAGGAACTTAAAAACCTTGAGCAGGAGATTCTGACCGCGGGAGATCGCGACAAGGCGCTCGAATTTGAAATTTTCACTGCCCTGCGCGAATCCGTCACCGCCGAGAGCGTGCGCATCCAGCGCGCGGCGGGGCTCATCGCCGAGCTCGACACGCTCTGCTCGCTCGCGTCCGTCGCGGTGAACAACAACTATTGCCGTCCGAGCGTGGACGACAGCGGCGTCATCGAAATTCACGACGGCCGCCACCCCGTCGTCGAGCGCGTGCTCAAGGACGCGCTCTTCGTCCCGAACGACACCTATATGGGCGAGCGCGAGGACCGCGCCGCCATCATCACCGGCCCCAACATGGCCGGTAAGTCGACCTACATGCGTCAGGTCGCGCTCATCACGCTCATGGCGCAGATCGGCTCGTTCGTGCCCGCCAAGAGCGCGCGCATCGGCGTGGTCGACCGCATCTTCACGCGCATCGGCGCGAGTGACGACCTCGCCGGCGGCCAGTCGACCTTCATGGTCGAGATGACCGAGGTGAGCGAGATACTGCATCAGGCAACGCCACGCTCGCTGCTCATTCTCGACGAGATCGGCCGCGGCACGTCGACGTTCGACGGCATGAGCATCGCCCGCGCGGTGCTCGAATTCTGCGCCGACCCGAAACGCTTAGGTGCCAAGACGCTGTTCGCCACGCACTATCACGAGCTCACGGAGCTTGAGGGCATTCTTCCCGGCGTGAAGAATTACAGCATTTCCATCAAAAAGCGCGGCGACGAGCTCATCTTCCTGCGCAAGATCGTCCCCGGCGGGGCAGACCGCAGCTACGGCATCGAGGTCGCAAAGTTAGCGGGACTTCCGAACGAGGTCGTCAAGCGCGCGAACGTCATCTTAAAAGAGCTGGAGCAGGGCGGCGCGTATCAGGCAAAGCCCCGCGAGGAGACCGAGCAGGTCAGTCTCGACGCGATCGGCGAGGCTGAGGCGCTCGCGGCCATCCGCCGCGCCCAGCCGGACACGATGTCCCCCATCGAGGCGATGCAGCTCCTCTACGAGCTCAAGCAGAAGCTTTCGTAATTTCCCCGGAAAAGAGGTCTCCCCATGGCAAAAAAGAAAACCGCCTCCGGCGGCATGAACCGCACCGAGCGCGTCGCCGGAACGATCTTCTTCCTCGTCTATCTTCTGGTGATGCCGCTTTTGGCAACAAGAATATTCGACCTTCTGGAGGTCGTGCTCGACACCACCATCAACGATTCCCTGCGCAATGTGCTCTATTACTACACGCTCTTCGCCGTCACAGTGCTGCTGTTCCACTCGTATCTGGCGCACACATCGGGCCGGTTTTTAGACAACCTGAACCGCTCGCTTTCAACGCTTTTATTGGGACTTCTCGTCTTCTACGGCGCGAACGAGCTCATATTCCGCGTGTGCAACGTGCTTTTTAACAGCCGCACGAACTTAAACGACATGACCATCGCCGCGCAGGTGGCCTCCGCCCCGCGCATGACGACGCTGATCGTCGTGCTGCTCGCGCCGTTTGTGGAGGAGGTGCTCTTCCGCGGCCTCGTGTTCGGGTGTCTCAAAGAAAAGAGCAGAATATTCGCCTATATCCTCTCCTGCGCGCTGTTCGCGTTTTTACACGTGTGGACGGCGGCGGTGTCCAACTGGGACTTAGGCTATCTCATTTTGATGCTGCAATACCTTGTGCCCGGCCTTGTGTTCGCCTGGGCGTATGAGCATTCGGGCACGCTGTGGACGTCGATCCTGCTCCACATGCTCGTCAATGCCCTTTCCCTTTTCACCATCGCTTCCTAAAAGGAGGAAATCAATGCCCCATATTCAGCAATTATCGCCGCATGTCGCCGACCTCATCGCCGCGGGCGAGGTGGTCGAGCGCCCTGCGAGCGTTGTCAAGGAGCTGCTGGAAAACGCCATTGACGCCGGCGCGCAGAGCGTGACGGTGGAGATGAAAAACGGCGGCATGACCTATCTTCGCGTCAGCGATGACGGCTGCGGCATCGCGCCAAGCGAGCTGCCGACGGCTTTTCTGCGCCACGCGACGAGCAAGCTGCGCACGGCGGAGGATTTGGCCGCCATCGGCACGCTGGGCTTTCGCGGCGAGGCGCTCGCGGCGATCTCTTCCGTTTCTCGGCTCGACATTTTCTCGCGCGAGCGCGGCGCGCTCAGCGGAGCAAAGCTCCACCTGGAGGGCGGCGTCCCCGGCACGGTCGAGGATGCGGGCTGCCCCGAAGGCACGAGCATCATCGTGCGCGACCTCTTCTACAACACGCCCGCGCGCTTAAAGTTTATGAAGCGCGACAGCGCGGAGGCCACGGCCATCGCGGGCCTTGTCGCCCACCTTGCGCTCTCGCATCCGGAGGTGTCGTTCAAGCTCATCAAGGACGGCACGCAGACGCTTTTGACCCCCGGCGACGGCGCGCTGCGCTCCGCCATTTACGCCTCTCTCGGGCGTGAGTTCACGCTCTCGCTCCTTGAGGTCAAGGGCGCGGACGGCGACATGGGCGTCACGGGCTTTGTGACCTCGCCCATCGCCTCGCGCGGCACGCGCGGCATGCAGACGTTTTTCGTCAACGGGCGGCTCGTCAAATCCCAGCTTCTCACCGCCGCGCTCGAAGAAGCGTACTCCAACCGCATGATGAAGGGCAAGTTCCCCGGCTGCGTGCTGCTCGTCGAGCTGCCGCGCGACATGGTGGATGTGAACGTCCACCCCGCCAAGACCATCGTGAAGTTCGTGGGCGAAAAGCGCGTGTTTGATCTCGTTTACCACGCGGTCATGGCCGCGCTCGACAAGCGCGAGGAGGCCGAGCGCCCCCAGCCGAAGCCCGCGTCTCAAGTACAGAATCCGCGCGGCGATTTCTTCGCCAACATGACCTCGCAGCAGTACCGCGAGAGCCGGAAGACGGCGGAAAAGCCCGCCTATACACCTGCCAGTGCGCGTCCCGTGTCCGCGCCGCAGAGCGCGCCGGTGAAGCCCGCGCCCGCCCCGCAGTGGCAGACGAGAGTGCCCGCCATCGACACGCAGAGCGACGGCAAAGCGGCGCTTTCCGACTATGTGCGCCATGAAACGCCCGCGTCCGCGCCAGTACTGCCAGCACAGCAGTCACAGCCTGTGGAAAAGTCTGTCCATTCTGTGGAAAACCATGACGACGAGGTCGTCACGCTGCCGATGCCGGAGGAAGACGCCCGCCCCGTCGTGACCGGCCCGATCATCGGACCGGCGGCGGAGACTGCGGCAGAGCCCGAGCCGGAAGCGCCCGCCGTCCCCGTGTTTTCCCCTGCGAAGCAGGAAGAGCCCGAGATCGAGCAGACGACGTTCGTTCCCCCGTCCGCCGCGCCGTGGCGCATCGCGGGCGAGGTGCTCGACACCTACATCGTCTGCGAGGACGAGGATAAAAACGTCTGGCTCATCGACAAGCACGCCGCGCACGAGCGCGTGAATTTCGACCGCATGAAGGCCAACCAGGAGCCACTGATGTGCCAGGCCCTGCTCGCTCCCCTCGTGGCGGAGTTCGCCGCCGAGGAATACAGCGCGCTTGCGGCGAATTTGGAGCTTTTGCGCGAATTCGGCTTTGAGTGCGAGGAGTTCGGCGGCGGGAGCCTGATCCTGCGCGCCATCCCCGCCGATATCGACAGCGGCGACGCCATCCCCGCGCTCGAAGAGCTCGCCGACAAGCTCGTCACCGCCCACACCGTCGACCCCGCCGCCGCGCGCGACGCGCTGCTGCACACGATGGCCTGCAAGGCGGCCATCAAGGGTGGATGGAAGAGCGATTTAAGCGAGCTGCGCGTGCTCGTCGACAAGGTGCAGAGCGGCGAGGTGCAGTTCTGCCCGCACGGACGGCCCGTGAAAGCCAAGCTCACGAAGTACGAGCTGGAAAAAATGTTCAAGCGCGCGTGAGCGCAGGAGGGAGAAGATGAAACTCGTATGCGTCGTCGGCCCGACGGGCTGCGGCAAAACGTGGCTCGGCGTCGAGCTTGCGAAAATGCTCGGCGGCGAGGTCGTCTCCTGCGACTCGATGCAGATCTACCGCGGCATGGCCATCGGTACCGCCGCGCCGACGGCGGAGGAGATGCAGGGCATTCCGCATCACATGGTCGGCGTCGCCGACCCGCGGGAAAACTATTCCGTTGCCCGCTATGCGGACGACGCGGCGAAGTGCGTCGACGATATCCTCTCGCGCGGGAAGCAGCCCGTCATCGTCGGCGGCACGGGGCTTTACCTCAATGCCCTGCTCGCCGGTCACGGCTTCGCCGGCGGTGACAAGGACGGCAGATACCGCGCGGAGTTGGAATCCCGCTGGGACAAGGAGGGCAGCGAGGCGATGTTCGTCGAGCTCCGACGCATCGACCCCGAGACCGCCGGAAATCTCCATTTGAACGACAAAAAGCGCATCCTCCGCGCGCTCGAGGTCTACTACGAGACCGGCAAGACCATGGCGCAGCACAACGCGGAGACGAAACTCATCCCCCCGCGCTACGATTCCGTGCGCATCGGCCTTGCCTATGCGGATCGGGACGACATGAAGCGCGCCATCGACCTCCGCGTCGACAAAATGGTCGAGGCGGGGCTTTTCGACGAGGTCAGAGCGCTGCTCGATTCCGGACTACCCCGCGACGTGACGGCCATGCAGGCCATCGGGTATAAGGAGGCGCTTGCCTACTTGGACGGCGAGGCCGCGCGCGAGGAGGCCATCGACGAGATCAAGCTCCGCTCCCGCCAGTATGCCAAGCGCCAGCTCACGTGGCTGCGGCGCGACCCCGGCATCCACTGGTTTTATTGGAAAAAAACGAGGATTCTCCCCGATTGCCTCGCTTTTTCGACAGAAATTCTCCATACCTATGGCGTATCCTGACTTTAACGCGGACAAGCCGTCCGCAAAAAAGAAAGGAAAGAAAAGCCATGAAAAAAATCGCAAACCTTCAGGACCTATTTCTCCTCTCTGCGCGCCGCAATCGCACGAGCGTGACGGTATTTCTCGTCAACGGCTTCCAGATGCGCGGCGTCATCACGGGCTTTGACAGCTTTGTCGTCATCTTGGAGAGCGACGGCAAGCAGCAGATGCTCTACAAGCACGCGATCTCAACGATCGTGCCCATCGCGGTCATCGACCTCAAAGGCGCGGAGGAAAGCGAGGAGTAAGCACGCCTGATCCGGGAGTGTGCCATGAAATCTACATCCGTTTCCACAAAGATCATCACGATCCTGCTCCTTTTGGCGGTCATCGGGTATTTCGCCGTGCAGGGCTACAACTACTTTGTCAGCCCCGAGACGACGACGCTCGTCTACCGCTATCACAGCGAGCGGTCCATTGCCCTGCGGGGCTACGTGGTGCGCGACGAGCAGGTCGTGGACTGCAATGAAACGCTCATCGAGCTCAAGCACGCCGAGGGCGAGCGCGTGGGCCAGGGCGACACCATCGCCTCCGTCTACCGCTCGGCCGACGCGCTGAACGCCACGCAGCAGCTCGAGACACTGCGCGCGCAGAAAGAGCAGCTTGAGTACGCCAAGAGCGCCTCGAGCGACGCGGCCACCGCGCTGCGTCTGGATACCGACATCCGCGAGCAGATCATCTCCGTGCGCGCGGCCTACGAGTCGGGCGCGTACAGCTCGCTCGACATGCTGATCCCCCAGCTCAAAACGACGGTCTTGAAGCGCGAATACGCCTACAACGGCAGCGATGACTTAACGGCGAAGCTCGACGAGCTGAACGCGCAGATCACCGCGCTCTCGGGCGAGGCGAGCGGCGGCACGACGCGCATCACAGCGCCCGTGTCGGGGACTTACAGCGCCGTGGCCGACGGGTACGAGAGCGTGCTGACGCCGGAGGTCCTTGAGACGATGACGCCCTCGCAGCTTTCGTCCGCCGCGCCGCAGAGCGTTTCGACCACGGTGGGCAAGCTCATTCAGGGCAGCGCGTGGTACTTCGCCGCGAACGTGAACGAGGAGGACGCCGCGTCCCTGAAGGAGAACAGCAGGCTGACGCTCCGCATGGCGTCGGGCGTCGGCTTTGACCTGCCCGTCACGCTCACGCGCATCAGCGCCGTGGAGAACGGCAAATGCCTGATCGTGCTCAAGAGCACGCGGTACTTATCCTACATGACGCTGCTGCGCGAGCAGAACGCCGAGCTCATCATCAGCGCGTACGACGGCCTGCGCGTGCCGAAAAACGCGCTGCGCGTGGATGAAAACGGCGTGTCAGGCGTTTACTGCCTCGTCGGGCGCGTGGCGTACTTCAAGCCTGTGAGCATCGTCTATCAGGGCAGCGACTACTGTCTGGTGGAGCCCGGCACGATCGAAGCCGCCACGGAGAGCCAAAAGTCCCTTTACACCCTGCGCCCGAACGATGAGGTCATCGTTTCGGCAGGGGAGCTATATAACGGAAAGGTCGTAGATTAGAAATGAGCATTGCTGAAAACATCGCGCGCGTACGCGCAAACATTGCCGCGGCCGCCAAAGAGGCGGGCCGCGACGTAAGCGAAATTACCCTCGTCGGCGCGAGCAAGATGAACGACGCGGACGCCTGCCGTCAGGCCATCGCCGCGGGCATCGACGTGCTGGGCGAGAACCGCGAGCAGGAGATGACGAAAAAGCTCGCCGAGCACGCCTATGACGGCGCGCCCCTGCACTTTATCGGCCACCTCCAGCGCAACAAGGTGAAAAATGTCGTTGGCAAGGTCGCGATGATCGAATCGGTCGGCTCGCTCGAGCTGCTCTCTGCCATCGACAAGCAGGCCGAGAAGCTGGGCATCGTGCAGGATATCCTGCTTGAGGTGAATATCGGCGGCGAGGAGGCCAAGAGCGGCTTTGCGCCCGAGAGCCTGGAGCAGGCGGCGGAAGAGGCCAAAAAGTGCGCAAATGTCCGCGTGCGCGGCCTCATGTGTATCCCGCCGGTCGCCGAGGGCGAGCACGGCAGCCTGCCCTACTTTGAAAAAGTTCATGCACTTTTTGTTGACATCAATGCCAAGTTGTATGATAATACACTTGATATACTGTCAATGGGCATGAGCGGAGACTACGAGGACGCGGTGCGCGCAGGCGCGACGATGGTGCGCGTCGGCACGGCGATCTTCGGCGCCCGCAATTATACGATTTGATCGAGGAGGTCTTGATACCATGGGTATTTTGGATGATCTGAAAAAGTGGGCTCACCCCTACGAGGATGAGGATGAGGAATATGAAGATGATTTCCCCGATCTGAGAGACCGCGGCGACACGGGAGCCTTTGCCGACCGTCGCAGCGCCGAGCGCAAGGCGGAGGACCGCCGCAACAAGGTCGTGAACATCAACGCGACCACGCAGCTCAAGGTCGTGCTCGTCAAGCCCGAGCGCTTTGAAAACGCGAGCGAGATCGCCGACCATCTGAAGGAAAAGCGCACGGTGGTCATCAACCTTGAGTCCACGAACAAGGACATTGCAAGAAGACTGATCGACTTCCTCTCCGGCGTGGCCTACGCGGGCGAGGGCAAGATCAAAAAGGTCGCGGCCAACACGTACATCATCACGCCCTATCATGTGGATATCATGGGCGATCTGATCGACGAGCTGGAAAATAACGGCCTCTACCTGTAAAGAAACGGAGAGTGGGATAGCATGCTGACACCGCAGGAAGTTTCCGGCCGCGCTTTCAGCAAAGCGGCCTTCGGTGGATATAATATGGCGATGGTCGACGAGTTTCTCGACGAGCTGACCGACGATTATACCTCGCTCTATAAAGAAAACGCCGCCCTCAAGGCCAAGCTCAAGGTGCTGCTCGACAAGGTGGAGGAGTACCGCGCGACGGAGGATTCCATGCGCGCCGCCCTCCTGACCGCCCAGCGCATGGCCAACACCATGGTCGAAGAGGCCGAGGAGAAGAAAAAGGCCATGCTCGCCGGCGCGGAGGACGAAGCCCGCGCCAAGATCGGCGCGCTGCAGAGCGATGTCGAGCTCGAGCAGCGCCGATTGAACGCGGCCAAGGCCGCGACGGCGGAATTTTTGCAGAAGACGCGCGAGCTTGCGCAGGCGCAGCTTGCGCTCATCGAGCGCGCGCCCGACCTGACGCCCGAGGAGATCGTGGGCGGCGAAAAGACCGAGCAGAAGACCGAGGCCGACGTGAACGCCATCGAGGAAAATATCCTCGCGTCCTTCCGCCCCGCGGCGGAGGAGGCCGCGCCCGAAAAGGCGCAGGAGACCGCTCCGGCAGAGGAGCAGAGCGCGCCGAAGGCTGAGGAGCCCAAGGCAGAGCCGCTCGAGCCGGACGACAGCCCGTTTGTGGAAACGGCCAGCCATGCCATCCGTCTGGATGATCTCAAGTTCGGCCGCAACTATCACGGAGAAGAGTAACAGCAAAAGGGCGGTTTTGGCCGCCCTTTTATTTTTTCTTTGGCCGCAGCGCGGCGAAAAGGAGACGACATGAACAAAAAACCCATCATCGCCTTTCTCTACGACTTTGACAAGACCCTCTGCACGACCGACATGCAGGACTATACGTTCATCCCCTCGCTCGGCTACACGCCCGGCGAGTTCTGGAGCATCGCGAATTCCTTCGGCTTTGAGAACCGCATGGACGGCCTGCTCGCCTACATGTACACGATGATCGAGGAGTGCCGCAAAAAGGGCATCCGCCTGGACCGCGACTACCTCGTCTCCTGCGGGCATGCGATCGAGCTGTTCCCCGGCGTGCAGGACTGGTTCTCGCGCATCAACGCCTTCGGCGAAACGCTGGGCGTGGAGATCGAGCACTACGTGCTCTCCTCCGGCCTGCGTGAGATCATCGAGGGCAGCGGCGTGAGCCACGAATTTAAGGAAATTTACGCCTGTGAGTTTTTCTACAACGAAGAGGGCCTCGCCTCGTGGCCGAAGCTCGACGTCAACTTCACAAACAAGACCCAGTTTGTCTACCGCATCAACAAGGGAATACTCGACGTCGCGAAGGATAAGGAGCTCAACGCTTCGATGCCCGACGACTCCAAGCGCATCCCGTTCACGAACATGATCTACATCGGCGACGGCCTTTCCGACGTGCCGTGCATGAAGATGATGCGCGCCTACGGCGGGCAGGCGGTGGCCGTGTATCAGGACAGCAACCGCGCGGGCGTGGAGGACCTGCTCGCCAAGGGGCGCGTGGACTTCATCTTCCCCGCGGACTACCGCGACGGGACGCTCTTTGACGAGACGATGAAAAATATCGTCCGCAAGATCGCCATCGCCGACGCGCTGGCCGAGGAAAACCAGCAGCAGCTCCGCTCGCTCGGCCGGAGCGAGGTGCCGCAGCAGGTGGGGCTGTTCTGATGGTCAATTTGCGCTGCCCCGTCTGCGCTGGGGCGCTTGAAAAACGCGCGGGGGCCTATCTCTGCCCGAAAAACCACAGCTTTGACATCGCCAAGAGCGGATACGTCAACCTCCTGCTCAACTCCTCGCAGGGCCACCACGGGGATGACAAGCTCATGGTACGCGCCCGCCGCGACTTTTTGGACAAGGGCTATTACGACCGCTTCATCGCCGCCGTTGCGGACGCCGCGGCGGAGTTCACGCCGCCGGAGGCGACGGTCCTCGACGCAGGCTGCGGCGAGGGGATTTATTCTCTTGCCGTTCTGCGCGCCATCGAAAAAGCGGGCAAGCACGGCGAGCTTTTAGGCGTCGACATTTCGAAGACCGCGCTCCAGTACGCATCGAAGCGCTCGCCGGACTTCACGCTCTGTGTCGCCTCGTGCGCGCACCTGCCGGTCGAAGACGGCAGCGTCGACGTGGTGCTCAATATCTTCTCCCCTTTCGTGCCGGAGGAATTTGCGCGCGTGCTGAAGCCGGGCGGCTATCTTCTGCGCGCCTATCCCCTGCGCGAGCATCTGTGGGAGCTCAAAGCGCTCATCTACGACACGCCGCGCGACAACCCGCCCACGCCGCTCGAGACTGAGGGCTTCACGCTCGTCGAAACGCGCGAAGTGCGCGATATCATTCATTTATCCTGTAATGAGGATATTCTATCTTTGTTCCGCATGACGCCATACTATTATAAAACTGGCGCTAAAGACCAGCAAAAGGCTGAGCGGGCTCAGGAGCTGGATGTTCAATTAGCGTTTGGACTTGCTGTTTATCAAAAGGATTGATAATGTTCCCGCACCTGTGCGGGAGGGAGTTCCCTGCGCCGCACAGGGGAGCGAGCCAAGGGGGCCATTCTCTTTCACAAAAGAGAATGGCCCCCTTTAAATCCCCCAAGAGAAAGGTTTTTGATTGGCAGTCTCAGGCTCGAATGACTTTTGTGCCTCCGGAATGAGAGTGCCTGTGTGCGGCGTTGCCGCGTTAGCATTGCAAGACGATTTGGCCTACTCCTACTATCCGCTGCCGCTCTGCTGATCTTGTAGAAGTACAGCCTAATTTCCGCCTACCGCCAGTCCCTACAATGCGGCGAGCGCAGCAATGCCGCATTCTGCAAGTAGTCTGCCGCCGAGCAAACGTCACTCGCGCCTCACGATAGTAAGGCGCGGTTGAGAGTTGTCACGAAACGTAGGGATTCATGGCGAAGCCATGTACACCGCACTTACATTGCGCAGCGCGTGCAGCTCTTCAAGATCGAGACTGTCAATGTGCGGGGTCGAGGGGGAAGGCCCCTCGTCCTTTCTCTTGGGGGATTAAAAGGGGGATATTCTCTTTTGCGAAAGAGAATATCCCCTTTGATTCGTGCAGCGCCACTGGCGCTGCTTTCTCCCCCGCCGTGCAGCGCGCGGCATTATAATCTTTTTCCATACATGAAAAGATCACATTTGAGCATGCCATTGTACAACTTACGTTTCTTATCGGCAAAGCGCCCGTAGCAGCGCTCAAAGTCAGGATGTGACGACAGCACATACACCCGCCAGGTGTCGGGCAGCTTATCCATCGCCTTGCCGAAGGCTTTATAGAGCTCGCCCGCCTCTTCGCGCTCAAGAAGCCGCTCGCCATACGGCGGGTTCGTCACGATGCGGCCATACAAGCCGCCCCAGTGGAAACGCGTGGCGTCGTCGACCTCGAACTTGACGATGTCGTCGACCTCGGCGAGCTCGGCGTTGTGGCGCGAGAGCTCGACGGCGTCGGGGTCGATGTCGCCGCCCCAGATCTCGTACTTGCCGTGGAATTCGTTGTCCATCGCCTCGTCGGCTGCATCGAGCCAGAGCATTTTGTCGAGCGACGCCCAATGCTGGGCGGCAAAGCTGCGGTTGAGGCCCGGCGCACGGTTGCGCGCGATGAGCGCCGCCTCGATGGCGATGGTGCCGCTGCCGCAGAAGGGGTCACAGAACGGGTCGCGGCCATTGTAGTGCGAGAGCTTGACCATCGCGGCGGCGAGCGTTTCCTTGAGCGGGGCGGCCACGCCGTGGGCGCGGTAGCCGCGCTTGTAAAGGCCCTCGCCCGAGGTGTCGAGCCCGACGGTCACTTCGTCCTTCATGATGGAAAAGCGCACCTGATAGCGCCGCCCCGTTTCGGGGAGCTGCGCGATGCCGTAGGCCGCGCTCAGGCGGTCGACGACCGCCTTTTTGACGATCGACTGGCAGGCGGGCACGGAGTGGAGCGTCGAGTTGATGGAGTAGCCCACGACGGGGAACTCCCCCTCGCGGGGGATCCAGTCCTCCCAGTGCACCGCGCGCACGCCCTGAAAGAGCGATTCAAAATCCGTCGCGCGGAACTTGTGCAGAACCAGAATGACGCGCGCACCGCAGCGCAGATTGATGTTGAGCCGCGCGATGTCGCGCGCCTCGCCGCGGCAGAGGACGCGGCCATTCTCAACGCGCACATCAGAAAGCCCCAGCTTTCTGATCTCATCGCCCACTAAGCTCTCAAGGCCCAAGAGGCAGGGAATGACAAATTCCAGCATAATAACGCTCCCGAAAAAATGATTTGACTTTAGTATAGCGGATGGGAACAAAAAAGGCAATCGCCGCGTCAAAATAAGCATGGTAAAGCGGTGGAGCGTGTGGTACAATAGGAAAAACAGCGCGGAAAGCGCGCTGTCACATGAATGTAACATCAAACTTGCGCGAAATTTTTCGAAAAAATACGGAATGCAACACTAAAGTTGCTGGAAATGGACGCGCGGTTTTGCTATCTTATCCTCAGACAGAGAAACGGAGGGAACGCAATGGCATTTGGCGAGCGGCTCCAGGAGGTCCGCAAACGCAGCGGACTGACGCAGGAGGAATTTGCCGAACAGCTTCAGGTCTCGCGCCAGTCGGTTTCGCGCTGGGAGTCGGGCCGCGGCTACCCTGAGATGGAGAAGATCATCTTCATCTGCAACCGCTACGGTGTGACGATGGACGGGCTGTTCAAAGAAGAAGTCCCCACTCCCGGCGAGCCGCCGGTCGAAGCCCCGCTGCTGTCCGCGCGCACGCTCGGCAGCGAGTTGTCGAACCTGTACGCGAATCTGTCACCCTACAACAAAAGCATCGGGATCATGCTGCTGACCGTCATCGCGATGATCGGTCCGGCATACGTCTACTGTATGCGCAGTTTGAAAGGAGGAGCAGATGAAATGATGACCATTATCTGGATCGCCGCCATCATCATCTTCGGCATTGCCGAGGCGGCGACGGCGGGGCTGGTGTCGATCTGGTTCGTCGTGGGCGCGGTGGCCGCGCTGGTGGCGACGGAGCTGGGCGCGGCGCTGTGGCTGCAATTCGCGGTCTTCCTGGTCGTATCCATTCTGGCGCTCATCGCAACAAGGCCCCTTGCGCGCAAGATGCTGGATAAGACGATCGTGCCCACGAATGCCGACCGTGTGCTGCACCACGAGGCCAAGGTGACCGAAACGGTGGACAACGAGAACGCCACGGGCGCTGTGTACATCGACGGCAAGACATGGACGGCGCGCAGCGAAGACGGCAATATCATCCCTAAGGGGAAAATGGCAAGGATCGTTCGCATGGAGGGCGTCAAGCTCTACGTGCGCGAGAGTAAAGAACCCAGCGAGAGAAGAGAGTAAACCCAAACTACACAACATTTTAGGAGGAAAAGAACTATGGAATGGATCGGCTATATCGGTATCGGCATTTTAGTGCTGCTGGTGCTTCTGGTGCTCGTCACGAACATCCAGATCGTGCAGCAGTCGCGCGCCTACGTTGTTGAGCGCCTCGGCGCTTACAGCGCGACATGGGGCGTGGGCCTGCACTTCAAAATTCCGTTTTTCGAGCGCGTTGTGAAGAAGGTCAGCCTCAAAGAGCAGGTGGCCGACTTCGATCCCCAGCCCGTCATCACGAAGGATAACGTCACGATGCAGATCGACACGGTCATCTACTTCCAGATCACCGACCCCAAGCTCTACACCTATGGTGTCGAGCACCCGATGAACGCCATCGAGAACCTGACGGCGACGACGCTGCGTAACATCATCGGCGAGATGGAGCTCGACCAGTCGCTCACGAGCCGCGATGTCATCAACGCCAAGATGCGCTCTATCCTCGATGAGGCCACCGACCCGTGGGGCATCAAGGTCAACCGCGTGGAGCTCAAGAACATCCTGCCGCCGCGTGAGATCCAGAACGCGATGGAAAAGCAGATGAAGGCCGAGCGCGAACGCCGCGAGTCCATCTTGCAGGCCGAGGGCCAGAAGCAGTCCCAGATCCTCGTGGCCGAGGGCGAAAAGCAGTCCACCATCCTGCGCGCGGACGCCGAAAAGCAGGCGGCCATCCTCAAGGCCGAGGCCGAGCGTCAGGCCGCCATCCTCAAGGCCGAGGGTGAAGCGCAGGCCATCCTGAACGTGCAGCAGGCACTTGCCGACTCCATCAAGATGCTCAATGAGGCCAACCCCAACGAGCAGGTCATCAAGATCAAGGCGCTCGAATCGTTCGAAAAGGCCGCCGACGGTCAGGCGACGAAGATCATCGTCCCGAGCGAGATTCAGAGCCTCGCCGGCCTCGCCGCGAGCTTTAAGGGGCTGCTTGAAGACGAGAAGAAGTAATTTCAAAAAAGAGGCTCTGCCTCTTTTTTGAGAAAGCCGCACTCCGCTTCGTGCCTTGCCGCCCTTGGCGGCTGCGACACAAGCTCCGCGAGAGGAGTAAATCGCCACGCGCCGGTCGCGGCGATTTACAACCTCAATTTTTTCCGCGTCTGCGGACGCGGAATTCTGCGAAGCATTTTGTCATAGTCAAAAAAGGAAGAGGTTCCCATCGGGAACCTCTTCCTTTTTTGATGTAAGGTGTTGCGAACTCAGCCCTCGGAATCCGTGCGGTTTCTCCAGGAGATCTCCTGCTCGAGCTCGTAGCGCAGCTTCTTGTTCTCCTCGACAAGCTCGTCGTAGTGCTCGCCCTGCACGTAATACTTGACGAACGTGAACGTTGCCTCGTCAAGCTCCTCTTCCGTGTAGGACGGGAGAAGCGAACCGTTCTTGCGCTGAAGGCCGGAGATATTCACGACCACCAGGCGGCGGTGCTGCTCGGAGAGCTGGAAGAGCTGGAGCTTTGCGGGAATTTCAAGCCCTAAGTCATAGGTGCTGTTCACGCGCTCCATGATGTTGCGGTACTCGGGCTTGGCCGAGACGATGACGCCGTGCTGCATAAACAGTTTCTTGAGGTAGTCCACAGAAACGTCCTCGCGGGTGATCGTGCCCTTGCCGAGACCTGTGAGCATCGTGTTAGACAGATTCAGGCTGACGTAAACTTCTTCGCCGGTCTTGGGATAGCTCATAATTTGCCTCCATTAAAGTCTGCGCCGCAAGCGCGGCTGGGATTGATATGACATTTTTATGGTAGCATGGCGGAGCGGAAAATACAAGCGGCAGGTTGTATGAACTGTCGCTTGCAAATTTGTCGGAATCGCCGCCGCGGCGGGATTTTCCTTGACAAGAGCGCGCGCCGCTGATACACTTTCCTTGTCTATTACGGGTGCGCACCTACCGGCAGTCAGGCGGAAGTCTGGCTGCCGTTTTGCATCCGGCATTTGAATAGGAGGGAATATTTATGGCTTACTTCTGGCCGCTCATTCTCGTTGTGGCGTCGAACAGCGTGTATCACATCTGCGCCAAATCGCTGCCCGAGAGCGTTGATCCGCTCGCGTCGCTCACGGTCACGTATCTGATCGGCTCAATCTTTTCGGGCATCCTGTATTTTGTGACGAACCGCGGCGGGGCGAACCTTCTGCACGAATACAGCCAGATGAACTGGGCGCCGTACCTGCTCGGTCTCGCGGTCGTCGGTTTGGAAGCTGGCAGCATGCACGCCTACAAGGCGGGCTGGCCGGTCAGCGCGTTTCAGGTGTCGTCTGCGGCGGCCATCGCGACGATTTTGGTGTTCATTGGGTATCTTGTCTACCACGAGGCCATCACGGTCAACAAGCTCGTGGGCCTTGCGCTGTGCCTTGTCGGGCTGTTTTTCCTCAACAAATGAGTTGTGCCGCGGCTTTTGCCGTGGTATGATGGGGAAAACTTGTTTTAAAGAAGGAATTTTGATCTATGAAAGCTGCACGCGACTATCCGATCCTGACCGTCACCGCCAAGGGCACGCGCTGGCTCGAGAGCGGCCACCCCTGGGTGTACGACTCCGACGTTGCCCGCGAGCCGGACGAGAGCGAGTGCGAAAACGGCGCGCTCGTCGACGTGGTGTCGGAAAAGGGCAAATATCTCGGCACGGGCTTTTTGAGCAGACTCAGTAAGCTCCGCGTGCGCATTGTCTCGCGCAACGCGAACGACCGCTTTGATGAAAGCTTCTGGCGGCGGCGCGTACGCTACGCCTGGGACTACCGCAAGGCGGTCATGGACGGGCAGACCGGCTGCTGCCGCCTGATCTTCGGCGAGGCGGACGCCTTCCCCGGCCTGACGGTCGACCGGTTTGAAAATCTTCTCGTCACGCAGACGCTCTCGCTCGGCATGGAAAAGATCAAGGACATGCTCTTCCCCCTCATTGTCGAGGTGCTGGAGCAGGACGGCGAGACGATCGACGGCCTTTTTGAGCGCAACGATGTCGTGCTTCGCGAAAAGGAGGGCTTGACGCAGAACAAGGGGTGGTTTCCTCTCCCCGGCAAAAAAACGCCCGAGAGCCCCATCACTGAAATTTGCGAGAACGGCGTTTTCTACCGTGTGGATGTCGAAAACGGGCAGAAGACGGGCTTTTTCCTCGACCAGAAGTTCAATCGCCTCGCCGTCGCGCACCTCGCGCACGGCAAGCGCGTGCTCGACTGCTTTACGCACACGGGCTCGTTCGCGCTCAACGCCGCCAAAGGCGGCGCAGAGCACGTGACGGCGGTGGACGTGTCCGAGAGCGCCATCGAAATGGCGCGTGCGAACGCGGCGCGCAACGGCCTTGAGGACAAAATGGACCTTCTCGCCGCCGACGTCTTCGACCTGCTCCCGCAGCTCGAGGCCGCGCACGAAAAGCCCTATGATTTCATCATCCTCGATCCCCCGGCGTTCACAAAGTCTCGCCGCACGGCGAACAACGCCGAAAAGGGGTACAAGGAGATCAACCTGCGCGCGATGCGCCTGCTGCCGCGCGGCGGCTACCTTGCGACCGCGTCGTGCAGCCACTTCATGCCCGCCGAACGCTTTGAGCGGATGCTGCGCTCCGCCGCCGCGGACGCGGGCGTCGAGCTGCGGCAGATCGAAGCGCGCACGCAGAGCTGTGACCACCCCATCCTCTGGAACGTGCCGGAGACGGATTACCTCAAGTTCTACTTATTCCAAGTGGTATAAATTGATATAAAAAATCCCCGCTGTTTTTACAGCGGGGATTTTTTATTGATTTACTTGTTTTCGTCAGTGTTTTCCGCGGAAGTATCCGGCGTTTCGGGCTCAGTCGAGGGCCTGTCCTCAGTCTGAGCATCTTCGCCCTTGTCCTCCGGCGGCATTTCGATCTTTTCGCTCGTCATCGAAATGTGCTTGGCGGGCGCTTCGATCACGCTCGGCTGCGAGGGGCGGAAGCCGTCCTCGCTCTTGCGCGTGGAAGCGTAGGCCTCTTCGACGGCCGAGGGATCGCGGCCTTCGAGGATAGCGACCATTTCACCGCCCGTGATGGTCTCCTTTTCAAGGAGGTAGGCGATAACCTTGTCCATATCCTCGCGGTTGTCGCGGATGACCTGTACGGCGTCCTTGTAGCACTCGTCAAGGATACGCTTGACCTCGCGGTCCATGATGGCGGCGGTATCCTGCGCGCAGTCGAGGCCGTAGCCGCCGTCAAGGTACTGATTGCGCACCGACCCGAGCGCGACCATGCCGACCGCGTCGCTCATACCGTACATGGCGACCATGTTGCGCGCGATGCTCGTCGCCTCCTGAATATCCTGCGAGGCGCCGTTGGTCATCGTGTTCATCACGACCTCTTCGGCCGCGCGGCCGCCCATCGAGACGGCAATCTTCGCCATCAGCTCATCGCGCGTGCGCAGGTTCGTCTTGTCCTCTTCAGGCATCAGGAGCGTGTAGCCAAGGCTTCCCTCGGTGTGCGGGACGATCGTGATCTTCTGCACGGGCTCGGCGTTTTTCTGCTTGTAGGCGACCATCGCGTGGCCGACCTCGTGATAGGCGACGAGCTTCTTTTCAAACTCGGTGAGGACGCTGCCTTTCTTCTCGCTGCCCGCGATGACGAACTCGAACGCCGCGAGCATGTCCTCCTGCGTAACGAGCTTGCGTCCCTTGCGCACGGCGCGGAGCGCCGCCTCGTTGGCGAGGTTTGCAAGGTCCGCGCCCACGCAGCCCGCGGTCGCGAGCGCGACCTTCTTGAGATCCACGTCCTCGGCGAGCTTGATGCCGCGCGTGTGGACCTGCAGCGTTGCTAAGCGGCCGGCGAGGTTCGGGCGGTCGACGGTGATGCGGCGGTCGAAGCGGCCGGGGCGCAGCAGCGCCTTGTCGAGCACCTCCGGGCGGTTCGTCGCGGCAAGCACGATGACGCCCTTGCTCGGGTCAAAGCCGTCCATTTCGGCGAGCAGCTGGTTGAGCGTCTGCTCGCGCTCGTCGTTGCCGCCGCCGTAGCGCCCGCCGTCGCGGGATTTGCCGATGGTGTCGATCTCGTCGATGAAGATGATGCAGGGGGCGACCTTCGACGCCTCGGCGAAGAGGTCGCGCACGCGGCTCGCGCCGACGCCGACGAACATCTCGACAAAGTCAGAGCCGGAGATCGAGAAGAACGGCACCTTCGCCTCGCCCGCAACGGCCTTGGCCAGCAGCGTTTTACCGGTACCGGGAGAGCCGACGAGCAGCGCGCCTTTGGGGATCTTCGCGCCGATGGCGGTGTATTTTTCGGGGTTGTGCAGAAAGTCGATGATCTCGACGAGCGATTCCTTCGCCTCGTCCTGACCGGCGACGTCCGCAAACGTCACGCCGGTGGATTTTTCCATGTAGACCTTGGCGTTCGCCTTGCCGACATTGCCGATGCCGCCGATGCCGCCCATGCCGCCGGACTTTTTCGTGATGAAGTTCATCAGCAGCATGAACGCGCCGACCATCAGCACCGTGGGCAGAATATAGCTCACCATGAACGTGAGGATCGGCGAAACGGGCGGCTGATAGGGCTTGGTGTAGGTCACGCCGTGCTCATCGCACAGGGTGATCAGCTTTTCCGTCGCGTCGGGAATGATGGTGGTGAAGAGCGTATAGTTCTGATCATAGCGCTTGCCGTCGTCATCCGTGTAGGTAAAGCCGTCGACCGGCGTGATGGTGAAGACCGTGTCGCCGAATTCGATGGACTTGACCTTCCCCTCCTCCACGAGTTCGACAAGCTCGCTGTATGCGATCTCGCACGAAGACTCGGCGGTGCGGGCCTGATCGAGCATGACGGAGAGGTAGTTCACACCGATCGTCAGCAGCAGCGCCCATAGGACGATCGACCACATGCCCCCGCCGCGCCGGCGGTTCTTGTCGCCGCGGTTGCGGTTGTTTCTGTTGTTTGGCTCCATGTTGTTCCTCCTGTCGGGAGACAGAAAAATGCGAAGATGCGCACTTTTTGAATTAGTGATTTCAACTATACCATATATAAGAAAATCGCACAAGTTTTCTACGGTGAATTTTCGATGAACTTTTGCTTTGCGCCCTCTTTATCTTGCCCTTGTTCTGTGTTATAGTTGCAATGGAGTATTCTATAAAAATTTGTCACAAGGAGAAATTTCTTTTATGGATAAGGAACGCAAGGAAAAGACCGCGCGCGTGCAGGACGCGGAGGCCGACGGCATCATCGAGGGCCGCAACGCCGTGATCGAAGCGCTGCGCGCGGGCACGACCATCGACAAAATTTTTATCCAGAAGGGCGAGACCGATAAGACGCTCGGCCACATCGCCTCGACCGCCCGCGCCGCGGGCGTGGTCGTCGTGGACGCGGACAAGCGCAAGCTCGACTTCATGTCCCGCACGCACGCCCATCAGGGCGTCATCGCGCTCACGAGCGTGCGCGAATATGTCAGTGTTGAGGATATTTTGAACATCGCGCGCGAAAAAGGCGAAAACCCCTTGATCGTCGTCTGCGACGAGATCTCCGACCCGCATAACCTTGGTGCGATCATCCGCACGGCGGAGTGCGCGGGCGCGCATGGCGTCGTCATTCCCAAGCGCCGCAGCGCGGGCCTCACGAGCATTGTCGCCAAGACGAGCGCGGGTGCGGTGAGCTATGTGCCCGTCGCGCGCGTGCCGAACATCCCCGCGCTTTTGGAGCAGCTGCAAAAAGAAGGCGTCTGGGTCTTCGGCACGGCGGCCGAGGGCACGAGCGACCTCTACTCCGCGGACCTCAAGGGCCCCGCGGCCATCGTCATCGGCAGCGAGGGCGACGGCATGACGAGACTGGTGCGCGAAAAGTGCGACTTCCTCGTCAGCATCCCGATGAAGGGTAAAATTTCGTCGCTCAACGCCTCCGCGGCGGCGGCCATCCTCCTCTACGAGGCGGTGCGCCAGCGCTTGGGGCAGTGACAGTAAAGAAGGAACGATATGGACCCCAAAGACCTTGAATTTGAAGAAACGCTCGCCGACTCCGAGCTGCTGCTGAAAAACACGGCCCGCAGCATGGACGAGGACGCGGAATTCACGCTCGAGAGTATTCTGGCCGAGTACGGCAGCGGCACGCCCGCCGCGCCCGAACCGGAAGAAAAAGAACCCGAGCCGCCGGCGGAAAAGAAACCGCCGGCAAAGGTCGTCCCCCTGCCGAAAAAGGCGGAGGCGGCGAAAAAAACGGTGGATGAAACGGCGGATGAGACCGCCCGCATCCCCGTCATCCCCTTCCCCGGTGCGAAAAAGGCCGAAGAGCCGATAGAAGCCGAACCGGAAGAGGAAACGGACGCGGAAACCGAAGAAGAACCGCCGCAGGACGACGAGCCCAAGTCCATGAGCTTGCAGGACATCCTGGCCCAGACCGTGCAGGAGGCGCTCTCCGAGCGCGAGGACACGATCATCGAGGAGGAGCCGCCGCGCCGCGGTTTGTTCTCCCGCCGCAAGATGCGCGACACCGAGCAGCTCTACGACGACGCGGAGGAGGAAGAGGACGAGGAAGAAGAGTTCGAAGAGCCTGAACCGGAGCTCCCCGAGCCGCCGCTGACCGAAACGCTCTCCGATTACCGCGCGCAGCTCTCTGGCGCGACGAAGGCGCGCCGTGGGGCGGGTATTTTCACGCTTTTGCTGTGCGTCATGGCGGTGCTGGAGCATTTTTCCATCCTGCCGGAGGCGTACACCGCTGATCCGATGATCCGCGCGCTGCCGCTGCTGGCGGTCGAGGCCATCGTCTGCGCCATCGGCTGGCGCATTTTTGCGGGCGCGCTGCGCTCGCTCAAACAGGGAAAAGTCACGTCGGGCTTTTTGACGATGCTTCTATGCCTTGTCACGCTGCTCGATACGGCGCTCTATGCTTTTCTTCCCGCGCGCGCGGCGCTGTCGCTGCCGCTGCCGGTGCTGGGGGCGATGTCGGTCTACTGCGCGCTGCTGGGCGAAAGTCTGCGCCTGCACGGCATGTATGACACGTTCCGCATCGCGGCCATCGGCAATGCGCCGTATATCGTCACCGTGACGGCAGGGGGCGCGGCCAAGCGCGTGGGCCTGCCGGGCGGATTTTCCAATTCCGCGCGCGCGAACGACCCGTATTCCCGCTGGCAGAGCGTGCTGCTGCCGGTCTTCCTCGCGGCGGCGGTCGTGTTCGGCGTGCTCTCGACGCTCGAGACGAAGCAGAACGCGCTGCTTGCGTGGAACCTCTCGGTGATGCTCGCGAGCGCGAACCTGCTCGCGTTTCCGATGGTGTGCGCGCTGCCGCTCAAGCGCATCGCCGCGCGGCTTGCCAAAAGCGGCAGCGCCGTGGCGGGCTTTTCCGGCGCGGACGCCATCCGCCGGAGCAACTGCGTCATTCTGACCGACGGCGACCTGTTCCCGCCAGGAACGGTCACGCTCGGCGGGCTCAAAGTGTTTGGCGAGGAGAGCGGCAAGGTCATCTCCTACGCCGCGACGATGGCCCACGCGTCCGAAAGCGGCCTGAGCCGCCTTTTTGACAATCTTCTCGCCAGCGACGGCGGCTTCCGCGAGCAGGTCGAGGACGTCGACTTTTACGAAGAGGGCGGCGTCGGCGGCCGCATCCACGGCGAAACGGTGCTCTTCGGCACGGCGGGCTTTATGAGAAAGCGCGGCGTGAACCTGCCGCGAAACCTTGGCCTCAAGACCGGCGTGTTCCTCTCGGTCGACGGCACGCTCATCGCGGTGTTCGCCGTGAAGTACATGCCCGCGGAAAATGTCGACTGGGCGCTCCACGCCCTGCACCACAGCCGCATCACCCCCGTCCTCGCCGTGCGCGACGGCAACATCACCCCCGCGCTCTTAAAGCGCAAGTTCGGCACCGACGCGCGCGCGGTCTACCCCAAACTCTCGACGCGCCTGGCGCTCTCCGAGCGCGGCGGCGGGCGGCCGTATGCGCTGCTCATGCGCGAGGGACTCATGCCGTATGCCGAGGTCGTGCTCGGCAGCAAGAGATTGTGCGCGTCCGCAAGGCGCTGCACGGTGCTTGCATTTTTAGCCGCCACGGCCTCGACGCTCCTTGCATTTTATTTAACTTTTGTCGGCGCATACAGCGTGCTCACGCCGTTTTCTCTGCTCATTTACGTACTTTTGTGGTCGCTCAGCGCGCTGGTCGACGCCCTGCTCAGCGACCGTTATTGACACTTCGAACGAAGAAAACGAAAATTTGCGGAAAAATATGGTTGTAATGGCGAGAAAAACATGATATCATTTCTGCATTGAGTATTATCCCACCTTATGGCGCGAGCCGATCTGGGATTTACGATTTTCGGAAGGAGACTGACCCATTATGAGTGCAAAAGACATCCGCAATATCGTGCTGCTTGGCCACAGCGGCAGCGGCAAGACCACCCTCGCTGAGAGCATGCTGTATCTCACCGGCGGCACGGACCGTCTGGGCAGAATTGCCGACGGCAACACCGTTTGTGACTACGATCCCGAAGAGATCCGCCGCCAGATCTCCATTTCTCTGGCCGTGGCTCCCGTGGAATACGACAGCTGCAAGATCAACGTGCTCGACGTGCCCGGCGGCTTCGACTTCGCCGGTGAGGTCGCGGAGGCCGTTCAGGCTGCCGACGCTGCCGTCATCGTCTGCTCGGCCAAGGCCGGCATGAGCGTCGGCGCGGAAAAGGCGTGGAAATATTGCGAGAAGAACTCTCTTCCCCGTCTGCTCTACATCTCCAAGACCGACGAGGAGAACTCCGACTACAACGCCGCGTTCAACACGCTGCGCGAGCGCTTCGGCAAGAACATCGCCCCCGTCGTCGCCCCCATCTGGGACGAGAGCAAGAAGGTCATCGGCATCATCGACGTGCTGCATAAGCGCGCATTCGAGTTCGGCCCCGGCGGCGGCCGCGTCGAGATCGAAGTGCCTGAGAACAAAAAGCCCGTGCTCGATGAGCTCTACGACGCGCTCAAGGAGTCCGTCGCCGAGACGAGCGAGGAATTTATGGAAAAGTTCTTCGCCGGTGAAGACTTCACCTATGCCGAGATGATCCATGGCCTGCGCCAGGGCGTTAAGGACCTGTCCCTCTTCCCTGTCGTGTGCGGCTCCGCCATTCAGGGCATGGGCACGCGCATCCTGATGGATACCATCGTCGAGCTTCTTCCCCAGCCGCAGGACGCCCGCGCCCTGATGGCCGAGAATGAGGACGGCGAGTCCTCCGAATTCGTCGTCGCGCCCGGCGCACTGCCGACCGCGTTCGTCTTCAAGACCATTTCCGACCAGTACGGCAAGTACTCCTACGTCAAGGTGCTCTCCGGCTCCATCAAGCCCGATATGCCCATGGTCAACGCCCGCACCGGCGAGACCGAGAAGCTCGGCCGCCTGTACATCCCCAAGGGCAAGAAGTATACCGAGGTCAAGGAGCTCACCTGCGGCGACATCGGCGCCATCGCCAAGATGGACAAGGTCAAGACCGGCGATACGCTCTGCGAGCCGCGCAAGGTCGTCAAGATCGAGCCCATCCCATTCGATGAGCCCTGCTACAGCGTCGCCATCGCGCCCAAGACCCGCGGCCAGGAGGATAAGATGGCTCAGGGCCTCAACCGCTTGAACGAGGAAGATCCGTCCTTCCGCGTCGTCAACAACGCCGAAACGCACCAGATGGTCGTCTCCGGCGTGGGCGACATCCAGATCGACGTGCTCGTCAACAAGCTCAAGAGCCGCTTCGGCGTCGAGGTCGTGCTCGACACGCCGCGCGTGCCCTACCGTGAAAAGATCCGCAAGACGGTCTCCAAGCAGGGCCGTCATAAGAAGCAGACCGGCGGCAGCGGCCAGTTCGGTGACGTTTGGATCCGCTTCGAGCCCAACGAGGAGAGCGAAGAGATGGTTTTCGCCGAGGAAGTCTTCGGCGGCAGCGTCCCCAAGAACTTCTTCCCCGCGGTCGAAAAGGGTCTGCGCGAGGCCTGCGTCCACGGCCCGCTCGCGGGTTATCCCGTCGTGAACCTCAAAGCCGTCCTTTATGATGGCTCCTATCACCCGGTCGACTCGTCCGAGATCGCGTTCAAGACCGCGGCGAACCTCGCCTACAAGGCGGCCATGCCCGAGGCGTCCCCGGTCCTGCTCGAGCCGGTGTGCGAGCTCAAGGTCACGGTGCCCGACCAGTACATGGGCGATATCCTCGGCGATCTCAACAAGCGCCGCGGCCGCGTCATGGGCATGACCCCGACCGGCAACGGCGAGCAGGTCATCGAGGCCGAGTGCCCCGAGGCAGAGCTGATGAGCTACGCCATTGACCTGCGCTCCATGACCCAGTCCCGCGGCTCGTTCGTGATGCACTTCGTGCGCTACGAGCAGTGTTCCGCCGACGCACAGGCGAAGGCTGTCGCTGCCGCGAAGGCGATGCAGGAAGCGGAATAATTGCTTCTGCACAGCAGAAAATAAGTAAAAAGAGAGGGCTTCTCGAAAGAGAAGTCCTCTCTTTTTCCGCGCATGGCGCGGAGGGGGAGCAGCCCGAAGAGGCTGCGGCTTTTCCCCACACCGTGTGGGGCTGCGGATAAGGGGGATATTCTCTCACGTGAGAGAATATCCCCCTTGGACCCCCAAGAGAACGCGAGGGGCCTTGCCCCTTGACCCCGCACATTGGCAGTCTGTAGCTTGAAGAACTGCACGCGCTGCGCAGTGTGGGTGCGGTGTACATGGCTTCGCCATGAATCCCTGCGAGTCGTGATCTGACAGCAACCGCGCCTTACTGTTGTGAGGCGCGAGTGACGTTTTCTCGGCGGCAGACTGCGTGCGAAATAGCGGCATTGCTGCGCTCGCCGCATTGATGGGACTGGCGGTAAACGGAAATTACTGCGTACTCCTACAAGATGAGCAGAGCGGCAGCGGATGATAGAAGCAGCGGCAAATCGTATAGCAACTCCAAACGCGGCAACGCCGCGCGCGGGCAGTGCAATCGGCAAGCATTGCAGCTCTTCGAGCTGTTCGCTTGCAATGAAAGCCTTTCTCTTGGGGTTCCAAAGGGGGTATTCTCTTTTGCGAAAGAGAATACCCTCTTTGACCCTGCCGCCCGCAGGCGGCATTTCTCTCGCACCTGTGCGAACAAGAGGGAGTCTTTCTTTGAAAAAGAAAATCTCCCTCTTGACAATATCGATATTCGATAATATACTCTCCTCAAGAATATCGAATATCGATAAAAGGAGGCCGACAATGGCGCGGGAGAAATTCAGCACGCTGACCGAGCAGATGTTTTACATCCTGCTGTGTCTGCGCGAGGAGTGCTGCGGCATGGACGTGATGGCGCGCGTGAACGAGTTGACGGGCGGGCGCGTGGCCGTCGGCCCGGGGACGCTCTACAACCTGCTCGAGCAGTTTTTGGCGGCGGGGTATATCGTCGAAACGCGCGCGGAGGGGCGGCGGCGCAGCTATCAGCTCACAGCGGAGGGAAAAACGCTGCTGCAAAACGAGGTGGAGCGTCTGCAAGCACAGGTGCGGGACTACGAGAAGCTATTTGAGAGATAACGCCCTATCGTGGGCGGCGAGAAATGAGAGAAAGCGAGGTTTTTCTGATGCGCAACACCAAACGGGAGCTGAATCCCTATTCTTTTTACGACACCGAGGGCCTTGCGCGCCACTTTGAGCGCATGGCGGCGGAGGGCTGGGCGCCCGACCGCGTGGGCCTGTTCATCCGCTACCGCCGCATTAAGCCGCAGAAGCTGCGCTTCGCCATCACCTACTATCCCGATGACGGTGGTGCAGACGGCGAAGATGTTTTCCTCGAGTACTGTGCACAGGCAGGCTGGCAGCAGTCAGCGGGCGTTGGTGATCTGACTTTCTGGGGAAACGGAGCCGAGGGCGAGGGCGGCGGCCTTGGCGGGAGGACCCGCCATGTGCTCTGCACAGCGGATGAAAACGCTGTGGATGTTGAGACCGACCCTGTTTTACAGGTGGACGCAACGCACCGCGGGCTCAAGCCCTACTGCCACTGGCTGGTGGCATTTTCGGTTCTTCAGCTCCTCCAGATGGATAATATTATTGATGATCTGCAAAGTGACCCGCTGTCGGTAGTTTCCTCCAACTTGAACATCAGGTCGGTTATTCTTCAGGTAATGATTATCATTATCTGTGCGGCGCAGTTGATCGGCTATTACCGCTGGTATGGCAAGGCGAAACAAGTCGCGGAAGAGGAAGGTCGTTTCCTCGCGCCGAAGTCGAGACCATGGCTCCAGACGTTTTGGAGGTTCATGCTTCTCGTGACCTTGCTCAGCGTATTTGCCATCGGTCTGTTTGGGTCGGGCAGCAGCGGACAGGGACGGCTTTACTATGCAGCGTTGTTGAGCATCGCTGCCCCAATCGCTGCGGCATTCTTTGCCCACTCCTCAATGGAACGTGCGGGGGCGGGACGCAAGAAGCGCCGTGCAGTTACGGTTATTGCGCTGGTGCTGGCTGCACTGGCTTCGACTGGACTGCTTTATACGATGAAGCAGAACGGGCTTTTTGAGAGCCAGCAGGCCAACGTGGAATGGTACAGCGAAAACGGTGCGCATGTTACGATCTATCACGACCCGCTGCCACTTTACCTCTCTGATCTTGGCGTGGAGGAAGGGACGGTACGCTGGTCGTGCCGGAGCTGGGAGTTGTCTTCGCCTCTTGCCGCACAGCGCGGCGGAGTGCAGGAAGATGCGCTCGGGTATCCAGACCCGAACGACCCGAACCAGTATTGCGGCACCAAAACGAGGATCTATTACACGGTCAGCGACGTATACCTTTCGGCTCTTTTTGACCGCTGCCTTTCCACTGAACTTGACTATCAGGAAAGACACCCGGAGTCGCCGTACGTTTACAATGAGGTCGACGCCGCGCCGTGGGACGCAGAGCAAGCATGGCGGCTCTATAACACCGATACGGGGGAATGGTGTGATTACTGGCTGCTTATGCGCGGCACGCGCATCGTGGAGTTCATTTCCAGCGATTTGGAAATGAACGATGCGCGCATGGCCATCGTCGGCGAAAAGCTGCTGAATGCAGACATAAAGTAACGCAAAAAAGGAGCATCCTTTCGGATGCTCCTTTTTCAATACGGTAGAAGTAGCGATTACTGCTTGTCGTACAGGTCGATGAGCTTGGTGAGGTGCTCGTAATGCTCCTTGGCCGCGTCCTCGTTGCGGGTGAAGAGACCCTCCGCACGCTCGGGGAACTCGCGGGTCAGGCGGCTGTAGCGCGCCTCGTTCATCAGGAATTCACGGTAACCGCCGGCAGGAGCCTTGGAGTCGAGCGTGAACTTCTTGTCAGCCGCAGGATTGAAGCGGAACAGGTTCCAGTAGCCGCACTCGACAGCCTTCTTCATTTCCTTCTGGCAGTTGATCATGCCGCCCTTGATGGAGTGCATCTCGCAGGGGCTATAGCCGATGATCAGGGACGGGCCGTTGTAAGCCTCAGCCTCGGTGATGGCCTTGATGGTCTGGGCCGGGTTGGCGCCCATGGCGATCTGCGCGACGTAGATGTAGCCGTAGCTCATCGCGATCTCAGCAAGGCTCTTCTTCTTGGTCTCCTTACCGGCAGCCGCGAACTGAGCGACCTGACCGATGTTGGAAGCCTTGGAAGCCTGACCGCCGGTGTTGGAGTAGACCTCGGTATCGAAGACGAAGACGTTGACGTTCTTGTTCTGAGCAAGCACGTGGTCCACGCCGCCGAAGCCGATATCGTAAGCCCAACCGTCGCCGCCGAAGATCCAAACGGACTTCTTGGAGAGGTAATCCTTCTTGTCGAGGATCTCAGCAACGAGCTTGCAGGCGTCGCAGTCGCAGAACTTCTCGCCCTTGGCCTTGAGCTCGGCGGCGTGCTCAGCGAACTTGGGCACAGCGGCCAGCTCGTCGACGGTGGCGATGTTCGCCTGCAGAGCTGCAACGTATTCCTTCGTGGCCTCGGCGTTGGCGTTGCCGTCGTCCTTGGTATCGAGCCACTTCTGAGCGGCTTCCTTCAGTGCGGGCTGTGCCCACTCGATGGCAAGGAGCTGCTCGGTCTTGGCCATCAGATCCTCGCGGATCTTCTCCTGGCCGACATACATACCGAAGCCGTGCTCGGCGTTGTCCTCGAACAGGGAGTTGCACCAAGCCGGGCCGTGGCCGTTCTTATCCGTGCAGTACGGAGAGGTAGCGCCGGGGCCGCCCCAAATGGACGAGCAGCCGGTGGCGTTGGAGATGTACATGCGGTCGCCGAAGAGCTGAGTGACGAGACGGGCATAGCTGGTCTCGGCGCAGCCTGCGCAGGAGCCGGAGAACTCGAGCATGGGCTGCTTGAACTGGCTGCCCTTGACGGTGAGATCCTGCATATCCTTCTTGTCGGAGACCTTGGAGACGCAGTAGTTGAACACATCCTGCTCAGGCAGCTCGGACTCCTGACCGACCATCGTCAGAGCACCGACCGGGCACTGGCCGACGCAAACGCCGCAGCCCATACAGTCGAGCGGGGAGATGGCCATCGTGTACTTGTAAACACCCTTGCCCTTGCCGGCCTTGATGTCGACGATCTTGGCATTGGCAGGAGCATTCTTGGCCTCTTCCTCGGTGAGAGCGAAGGGACGGATGGTGGCGTGCGGGCAGACGTAAGCGCAGTTGTTGCACTGGATGCACTTCGTCTCGTCCCACGTGGGAACGGAAACGGCAACGCCGCGCTTTTCGTAAGCGGCAGCGCCGAGCTCCCACTGGCCGTCCACGTGAGGCATGAAGGCGGAAACGGGCAGGCTGTCGCCGTCCATCTTGTCCACGGGATCGAGGATGTTCTTGACCTGCTCGACGAGCTCGGGCTTGCCCTCGTAGGAGACGGCCTCGTCAGCGTCGACAGCGTTCGCCCAATCGGCGGGAACGTCGATCTTGGTGTAGGCGGTGGCGCCGAGGTCGATGGCCTTGTGGTTCATATCGACGACGTCCTGGCCTTTCTTCAGGTAGGAGTGCGTCGCGGCGTCCTTCATGTACTGGATGGCCTGCTCTTCGGGCATGACCTTCGCCAGGGAGAAGAACGCGGACTGGAGGATGGTGTTGTTGCGCTTGCCCATGCCGATCTTGATGGCAAGGTCGATGGCATTGATGGTGTAGAGCTGGATGTTGTTCTTGGCAATGTAGCGCTTGGCGTCCGCCTTGAGGTGGTGGTTCAGCTCATCGAAGTCCCACTGGCAGTTGATCATGAACACGCCGCCGGGCTTGACGTCGTTGACCATCTTGAAGCCCTTGATGATGTAGCTGGGGTTGTGGCAGGCGACGAAGTCGGCCTTGTTGATGTAGTAGGGGCTGCGGATGGGCTTGTCGCCGAAGCGCAGGTGGGAGATCGTCACGCCGCCGGTCTTCTTGGAGTCATACTGGAAGTAGGCCTGGACGTACTTGTCGGTGTGGTCGCCGATGATCTTGATGGAGTTCTTGTTCGCGCCGACGGTACCGTCGCCGCCGAGACCCCAGAACTTGCACTCGATGGTGCCCTCGGCTGCGGTGTTCGGGCAGTTCTTGTCTTCGGGCAGGGAGAGGTTCGTCACGTCATCGACGATGCCGATGGTGAACTGACGCTTGGGCTCCGCCTTGGCAAGCTCGGTGTAAACAGCGAACACGGAAGCGGGCGGGGTGTCCTTGGAGCCGAGACCGTAACGGCCGCCGATGATGGTCTTGTCGGTGATGCCGGCGTTGGCCAGCGCGGTGACGACGTCGAGATAGAGGGGCTCGCCCTGTGCGCCGGGCTCCTTGGTGCGGTCGAGGACCGCGATCTTCTTGGCGGTGGCGGGGATGGCCTCGATCAGGCGCTCAGCCTTGAACGGGCGGTACAGACGGACCTTGATGAGACCGACCTTCTCGCCGTGGGCGTTGAGGTAGTCGATGACTTCCTCAGCCACGTCGCAGATGGAGCCCATCGCGATGATGACGCGGTCAGCGTCGGGTGCGCCGTAGTAGTTGAAGAGCTTGTAGTCGGTGCCGAGCTTCTCGTTGATCTTGCCCATGTACTTTTCCACGACTTCGGGGAGAGCGTCGTAGTACTGGTTGCAGGCCTCGCGGTGCTGGAAGAACGTATCACCGTTCTCATGGGAGCCGCGCATGGCGGGATGCTCGGGGTTGAGGGCGTGCTCGCGGAACGCTTTGACAGCGTCCATGTCGCACATGTCGGCGAGATCCTTGTAATCCCACACGGCGATCTTCTGGATCTCGTGGGAGGTGCGGAAACCGTCGAAGAAGTTGATGAACGGGACCTTGCCGGAAAGCGCGGCCAGGTGTGCCACGGGGGAGAGATCCATCACTTCCTGCACGTTGCCCTCGCACAGCATAGCGAAACCGGTCTGGCGGCAGGCCATGACGTCGGAGTGATCGCCGAAGATGTTCAGCGCGTGGGTCGAAACAGTACGGGCGGAGACGTGGAACACGCAGGGGAGCTGCTCAGCTGCGATTTTGTACATGTTCGGGATCATCAGCAGCAGGCCCTGAGAGGCCGTGTAGGTGGTGGTCAGAGCACCGGCACCGAGGGAGCCGTGCACTGCGCCGGCAGCACCGGCTTCGGACTGCATCTCGACGACCTTGACCTGGCTGCCGAAGATGTTTTTCAGGCCATTTGCAGACCACTGGTCGACCAGGTCGGCCATCGGGGAGGACGGCGTAATGGGATAAATTGCCGCAACTTCACTGAAAGCATAGCTTACGTGAGCCGCAGCATTATTGCCGTCCATGGATTTCATTTTTCTTGCCATAAATGAACCTCCTATTTATTTCACCGTCAAAAAACGGTTCTTCTGCGTGTGAACGCAAAATTCAACGATGACACTATAGCACACTTTTTTCGCTATGTAAACGCCTTGTTCCCGCAAAAACATTCACTATTTTGCAACAATAGGTTCAATTCCTTTTATTTTTCGAGAACTTTTGCGAGGATTTATTGATTTTGTGCAAAATGTGCAAAAATGCGCGGAGGGGGATTTGCCTGATGCAAAAAATGTGCTATACTAATTGCAAACTGTACGATTCGATGCGAAAGAGGGAGGAAAACAGTATGGTCACAGCGGTGCGCTCGCTCGGCCTTCAGGGCATCTCGGGCTACGAGGTCACGGTGGAATGCTTTTTATCCGGGGGCCTGCCTGCGTTTGACATCGTCGGCCTTGGCGACACGGCCGTCAAGGAATCGCGCGAGCGCGTGCGCGCGGCAGTGAAAAACTGCGGTGTGAAGTTCCCTGTCTCGCGCATCACAGTGAACCTCGCCCCTGCGGGTCGGAAAAAGGAGGGCACGCTCTATGACCTGCCCATCCTGCTCGGCATCCTTGCCAGTGCAGAGGAGATCAAGCCCCCCGCGAAGGACGCGGCCTTTGTCGGCGAGCTCTCGCTGACCGGCACGCTTCGCGCGGTGAACGGCGTTTTGCCGATGGCGATGGCCGCGGTGCGCGCGGGCATCAGGACGCTCTACGTCCCCGCGGCGAACGCAGCGGAGGCGACGCTTGCCGACGGCGTGACCGTTTACGGCGTGCCGGACGTCGTGTCGCTCGTGCAGCATTTGAAGGGCGAAAAGAAGCTCTCGCCCCAGCCGAAGTGGCAGGCGGAGCAGACGAGCGAGACCGGCCCCGACTTTTCCGACGTCATGGGACAGGAAAATGTCAAGCGCGCGCTGGAGATCGCCGCTGCGGGCGGACACAATATCCTGCTCATCGGCTCGCCCGGCGCGGGCAAATCCATGCTGGCGCGGCGGCTTCCGTCGATCCTGCCCGACATGACGCGAAAGGAAGCACTTGAAGCGACCGAGATCTGGTCAGTCGCGGGATTGACCGACAGCTCGCACCCGATGCTGCTGCACCGCCCGTTCCGCGCGCCGCACCACACGCTCTCAGCCTCCGCGATGACCGGTGGCGGGCAGACGCCCAAGCCCGGTGAAATTTCGCTCGCGCACCACGGCGTGCTTTTTTTAGATGAGCTCCCCGAATTCCACCGCGACGTGCTCGAGGTGCTGCGCGCGCCCATCGAGGACGGCGAGGTCACTATCACCCGCGCCGCGGGCAGTATCACGCTGCCGAGCCGCTTCATGCTCGTCGGCGCGATGAACCCCTGCCGCTGCGGCTGGTACGGCCACCCCTCGGGGCGCTGCCACTGCACCAAGCAGCAGGTGGAAAAATACGTCGAAAAGATATCCGGCCCGATGCTCGACCGCATGGACTTACACGTCAACGTGCCGAGCGTCGAGTTCGAAGCCATGCGCCGGCGCGAAAAGGCGGAGTCCTCCGCCGACGTCAAAGCGCGCGTGAACGCCGCGCGCGACATCCAGAAGCAGCGCTTTTCCGGCACGAACATCACCTGCAACGCGCAAATGACACCCGCGATGGTGGGCGAGTTCTGCACGCTGGACGCCGCGGGTGAAAAGCTGCTCAAAGGCGCGTTCGAGCGCCTCGGCCTCACGGCGCGAAGCCACGATAGATTACTGCGTGTTGCGCGCACGATCGCCGACCTCGACGGCAGCGAGAAGATCGAGGCGCATCATCTGGCCGAGGCCATCCAGTACCGCAACACGGATATTTTACAGGGGTGAATGAGATGAAAAGGTATGACTACATCCAGTTTGGCGCGCTTTCCGTTTTGAGCCATATCGCTCAGGGCGCGGCTTTTATCCTGCTGTTCGCGGCGTTTGGAGGCACGGGGACGACCTCGTCCTTTACGTTTGCCACGCCCGTCGGGCTCGCGCTCGGCGTCGTCTATGTGTCGGCGCTTTCGTTCCTGTTCGGCTGGGGCCTGCGGCCGGAGCGGGGCATCGACAAAAATTGCTGCTGGAACGCGGCGATCGTGCTCTATGTGCTGAATCTTGCCTCGCTTCTTGTGATGCCTGTCCCGTTCGGCTCGGGGAGCATCCTTGCGATGATCTGGGAGCTGCCGATGGCGCCCGCCATGGTCGGGATCAACGGGGTGAGCGGAGAGGGCACGATGTTCAGCTATGCGCTCTTTGCCCTGCTGGCCGCCGTTGAGCCGCTGTGCTTTACACTGGGGCTCACCCGCAAAGGGAAAAAGGCTGCCAAATCCGAAGACAACGAAAATTCAGCCGCATTTTCCGCCGATGCGGAAGCGGCCATAACAAATGAGGAGAACAATACCAATGCATGAAATGATCCTGTGCAAGCTCGGCGAGGTCGTGCTCAAGGGCCTGAACCGCCGCAGCTTCGAAGATAAGCTGATGTCGAACGTCAACCGCCGCGTGTCGAAATGCGGCAATTTCCGCGTCTACTCCAAGCAGAGCACCATCTATGTCGAGCCCAAGGACGACGAGTGCGACATCGAGGCCGCGTTTGAGAGCTGCAAGAAGATTTTCGGCATCATCGCCGTTTCAAAGGCGCTGCCGTGCGAAAAGGACATCCAGAAGATCATCTCCGCGGCGAAGGAGTACCTTGCGTGCGAGATGCGCACGGCCAGGAGCTTCAAGGTCGAGAGCAAGCGCGCCGACAAGACCTTCCCCTTGACGTCCATCCAGATCTCCCAGCAGGTCGGCGGCGCGCTGCATCAGGCGTTCCCGACGTGCGAGGTCAACGTCCACGACCCCGAACTCGTCGTGCATATCGAAATTCGCGACGATGCGGCCTATGTCCACGGCCCTGCTGAAGAGGGCGCGGGCGGCCTGCCCATCGGCATGGGCGGCGTGGCGGTCAGCCTGCTCTCCGGCGGCATCGACTCGCCCGTCTCGTCCTACATGATCGCCAAGCGCGGCGTCAAGCTCGAAATGGTGCACTTCTTCTCCCCACCGTACACGTCCGATGAGGCGAAGGAGAAGGTGCTTTCCCTTGCCAAGCTCTTAGTCCCCTGGTGCGGGCGGCTGACGGTGCAGATCGTGCCGTTTACCGAGATCCAGGAGGAGATCAGAAGAAACTGCCCCGAGGAATTCTTCACGCTCATCATGCGCCGCTTTATGATGCGCATCTCCCAGCGCGTGGCCGATCAGGTCAAGGCCAAGGCGCTCGTCACGGGCGAGAACCTCGGTCAGGTCGCGTCTCAGACGATGGAGGCCCTGCGCGTGACTGAGGATGTCGTCGATCTTCCCGTCCTGCGCCCGCTCATCGGCATGGATAAGGAAGAGATCGTGCGTTTGTCCCGTAAGATCGGCACGTTTGATACGTCGATCTTACCCTATGAGGATTGCTGTACGGTCTTCACCCCGCGTCATCCGCGCACGAAGCCGAACCTCGACGAGGTCCGTGAGGCCGAGGCTGTCCTTGATATCGAGGGCCTGATCGACCGCGCAATGACGAATCGCGAGTTCGTGCGCATCAAGCTCTGAAAGGAAGTCTTATCATGGCAGAAAAAACAGTCGAACAGCGCTGCTATGAAGCGCTCAAGGCGCGCGGCGTGACCTTCGCCGCGGCGGAGAGCTGCACCGGCGGCCTCATTGCCAAGCGCATCACGGATGTGCCGGGCGCGTCGGGCGTGTTCATGGGCGGCGTCGTGAGCTATACGAATATCGTTAAGCACCGCGTGCTCGGCGTTCCGGCGGACATGCTGGAAGAGTACGGCGCGGTGTCCGCGCCCGTCGCCCGCGCAATGGCCGAGGGTGCGCGCGAGGCGACGACGGCGGACTGCGCCGTCAGCGTCACGGGCGTCGCTGGACCCGACCGCGACGAGCGGGGAAATCCCGTCGGCACGGTATTCATCGGATTTTCGTCGCCCAAGGAGACGATCGCCGAGCGCTTTGACTTCGGCGCGGCTTCCCGCGAGGAAATTCGCGGGGAAGCGGCGGATGAAGCCTTCAAGCTGCTGGAAGAAAAGCTGAAGGAAGCATAAGGGCCGAGAGCCGTGAGAAAGGAGAAAACATGAAAAGAAACACCGGACTGTTGCTTGTTGCACTGTTGGCGGCGCTGACGCTTTTGGTGTCAGGCTGCGGAGAAAAGCAGGAAACGCCGGACGGCGCACCGGACGAACCCCTGATGCAGGAGGAAGACCTGACGATCGAGCCGCAGCCGGACGAGAACTTCACGCTGGAGTTGCCGGATGGTTTCCTGAGCCTTGGGGCGGACTACGAGCCGAACGGGAAAACGGAGAATACGACCTACGACAGCGACGGGATGCTGCCCTATGACTTTGCGCGCCATTACGATGCGGACGCGCAGCTCGTCGTCGGGACGGACTACTACCCCGAAACGGGGCGCGAGGTCATCAGCTACCTGCGCACCGATGCGGTGGGCGTGGGAACGCCGCGCGGCGTCAAGGTCGGCGACAGCGAGAAAGCGCTGCTGACGGAATACCCGGAGGCACTTTACTGCATTGATGCAGACGAGTCCGAGCTCTATGACGGCTACAGCGACGAAAGCGGCTACAGCGAGCCTGCCTATGACTTCGACCGCGCCTATGTCTGGCAGCCGCAGACGCCGCAGGACGACGGGAACTACGACGTCCGCGACATTGCGTTTTACCTGAAGGACGGCACGGTGAGCGCGATCACGATGACAAAGCCGTATGCGTTCCGCTTTGTCTACGGTGTGGACCGAGACGCGGCGCTGCGCCTTGCGGAAGAAAACCGCAGCGCGCTGTGCGGAAAGTGAAAAAAGGAACAAAAAGCGAGGGACGCGTGAGCGTCCCTCGCTTTTTACTGTATTTAATAGGTGCCGGGATCAAAGCTCGAGCGCGATCTGCGCGTCGTCGACGGTGGAGACGTCCAGCCCGAATTCGCTCGGCAGGTAGCGCGGGCAGACGTTTTCGCCCGTCGTGATGACGGACGCAGCAAGGCGCGTGCCGATCTCGCAGGATTCCATCATCGTTTTGCCGTAGGTCTGGCCGATGACCGCGCCGGCAAAAAACGCGTCGCCCGCGCCGGTCGTGTCCTTGACATCGACCTTCTTCGCGGGGCAGTAGCCGTCCTCGCCGTCGAGCGTGGCGAACACCGCACCCTGAGCGCCCATCGTGACGACCATGCGGTGGATCTGCGCGCCGCGAATTTTGTCGCGCAGGATGGGAAGCATTTCGTCGGGCGAGAGACCGTCGTAATTTTCCGAAAACAGGATGCCCGCTTCCTGCTGGTTGCAGATGAAGCAGTGCACCGAGCGCAAAAAGTCGCGCCGCTCGATGGCGATGCTCATGTTGGACACGACCGCGTAGACGGGCTTACGGTGCTTTTCCGCCAGCGCGAACGTGCGCTTGACGATGTCCTTTTCCATGTCGATCTCGAGCAGAATGCTGTCGGCCTGCGAAAAAATTTCATCGCCCTGCTCGTCAAGAATGTCGGCAATGGGGCTCAGGTCGGGGCGCTTGGAGATCGACGCGGTCACGTCGCCCGTGTTGTCGAAGATCGCAAGCCACATGCCCATGCCGTCGGGCGTTGTGCGGATGTAGCGCGTGTCGACCTTGTGACTCTGGAGCTTTTTGACGATGTCCGCGCCCGCGCTCGTGTTGTCGACAAGGCTCACGAACGTCGGGCGCAGCTCGACGTTCGCGATGTCCTCGACGATGTTGCGGCTCACGCCGCCGTGCACCTGCACGACGCGGCCCGCGTTGCGCCCGCCGGGGATGTAGGAAGAGAGGGGATAGCCCTTGATATCGACAAACACCGCGCCCATCACGACAATACTCATGGAAACGTCCTCCGAAGTTAAGTGTTATACTCAGTATACCATGCTTTTTAGGGATTGCAAAGCGGAGAATATAAGGGGGAACGGGGCGAACCGACCGGTTCGCCCCGTTCCTATGAGAGAAAAGAGAGTAGAGAGCAAAGTTAATCCTTGAAGCGCGCCTTCTGCGCCTCGACATTGCGGATGGCGAAGAGCGTGCCGACCGTCAGCACGACGCCGATGGCGAGGCAGACGACCCAGTTCTGGATAAAGCCCGCGAGCACAAAGCACACAAAGCTCAGGCACGCGACCGTGATGGCATAGGGCAGCTGCGTGGCGACGTGGTTGACATGCTCCACCTGCGCACCGGCGGAGGACATGATGGTCGTGTCGGAGATGGGGGAGCAGTGGTCGCCGCACACGGCGCCCGCGCAGCAGGCGGAAATACCGATGTAGAGCAGCGCGCTGTCGCTGGGGAAGATGGCTGTGACAATGGGGATCAGGATGCCGAACGTGCCCCAGGACGTGCCGGAGGCAAAGGCCAGCACGCACGCGACAAGGAAGATGACGGCGGGCAGCATATTGTAAAGGCCCTCAGAGGCAGCGTACATCAGATCGTGCACATAGTCTGCGGCACCCAGCGCGTTGAGCGTGGTCTTGAGGGAGACGGCCAGTGTCAGGATGATGATCGGGGAGATCATGGCCTGGAAGCCCTTGGGGATGCAGCCCATAGCCTCGCGGAAGCCGACGACGCGGCGGGCGACGAGGTAGATGACCGTGAGCACCAGCGCGATGATGCCGCCCCAGGGGAGGCCGACGAACGCGTCCGTGTTGCCGAACGCACCGATGAAGTCGCCGGCGTAATCGGTGCAGCCGGACGTGTCAGCGCCGAAGAAGCCGCCGACGTAGAGCATGCCGATGGTGCAGAGGATGATGAGCATAATGACGGGAATGACAAGGTCGATGACGCGGCCCTTGGGGTTGGCGTTCTCCTCGGTGCTGCCGGCGCTGCCGGAGAGGTCACCCGTATTGCGGGCGCGCTCTTCAAAGCCGCGCATCGGGCCGTAGTCGAACTTGAGCAGCGTGAGCGTGATGATGAAGACGAATGTCAGAAGGGAATAGAAGTTATAGGGAATGGCGCGGATGAAGAGCTGGATGCCGGAAATGCCGGTGTCGAGGTCTTCAGCCGTGGAGGACACGGCGGCCGCCCAGGACGAGATCGGCGCGATCATGCACACGGGAGCGGCAGTGGCGTCGATGAGGTAGGCGAGCTTGGGACGAGAGATCTGGTGGCGGTCGGTCACCGGACGCATGACCGAGCCCACGGTCAGGCAGTTGAAGTAGTCGTCGATGAAAATGAGGATGCCGAGGATGAACGTCGCAAGCTGCGCGCCCACGCGGGTGTGGATGTTCTTTTCCGCCCAGCGGCCAAAGGCCGCGCTGCCGCCCGCTAAGTTGACAAGCGCCACGATGATGCCGAGCAGGACGAGGAAGAGAAAGATGCCCGCGTTGTCTGCGATCGCGGCGATGATGCCATCGTTGACGATCATGTCGATCGTGGCGACGGGGGCAAAGTCGCAGGCGAAGAGCGCGCCGATCACGACGCCGATAAAGAGAGACGAGTACGCCTCCTTGGTGATCAGCGCCAGCGTGATGGCGATGATGGGGGGCACGAGCGCCCAGAAGGTTCCGACAAATTGCATGATGTTTCTCCTTTCCTGTGCTACAAAACACAGAGCAAAAAAATTAAGCCATGATTTCCATCATGACTTAACACAAAAACATCAAACAACCGATGTGAAACACATCAAAGCTCCTGATCGCGTCGATCATGACAGCACTCCGTCCTTCCGGACGACAGTCCGCCGGGTATTTCCCGACGACCCAAGTATCGACAAAACAGGGATTTTATCGACCCTTCGGCGGCGTCCCCTTCCGCACCCCACGGTCTCCTGCCGTTTTGTTGGGGGCTACTCATGTCAGCCGCGCCTCTATCAAGACTTATGAAATTGCTTGCAGTATACACCTTTTTTCGATTCTGTCAAGCAAGAAAAGCATGCTCTGCCGAAAAATGACTAAAAATTATACGCATGAGCGTAAAACGGAAAAGTTTCGGAGCGATTTTTGTGGAAAACAGAGAGAGCTTACGCCCCGCAGTAGGCGAGCTTGAGCAGGCGGCAGAAAAGCTCGCTCCACGTGAGGTGCGGTATGCTCTCGCCCGCGAGCAGCGGGAGCGACGCGACCGGCGTGCCGTCTGCGTCGAAAATATCGAGCGTGCCGAGCGGCTCGCCCTCCTCGACGGGCGCATCAATGCTCTCGGGCAGCGAGACGGCCTGCGTCAGGCCGTTTGCACGGCTCTTTTCGAGAAGCAGGGCGTTTTCGCTCGTCAGAACGCTCTGCACCGTCTTCTGCGTGCCGAGCGTCACGGGCACGGCGGGCAGCGGAGCTTCGGGAGTGACGGTGACGAGCGAATACGCCGCAAAGCCGTAATTCAAAAGCGCTTTGGCATCGGAAAAGCGCTTGTCGCTCGTGCTGCCGCCCAGGATGACCGCGATGAGCTCCATGCCGTCCTTCTCCGCGGTCGCGCTGATGCAGTATTTGGCCGAATCGGTCGAGCCGGTCTTGAGCCCCGTCGCGCCGGGGTAAAAGCGCACGAGCTTGTTGGTGTTGACGAGCATGGACGCCCCGCCGCGCAGCGAGTCCATCCAGATCGTCGTAAAGCGGCGGATGTCGGGATGGCGCCAAATGAGCTCGCGCGACATGAGCGCGATGTCGTAAGCCGAGGTGACATGCCCGTCCGCGTGCAGGCCCGTGCAGTTGACAAAGTGCGTGTCGTTCATGCCGAGCTCCTTGGCTCGCTCGTTCATGCGCGCGACAAACGCTTCCTCGCTGCCTGCCAGGTGCTCGCCGAGCGCGACGGCCGCGTCGTTGCCGGAGACGACGCACACGGCCTTGATGAGGTCCTCGACGCGCATCTGCTCGCCCTCTTTGAGCCAGATCTGGCTGCCGCCCATCGATGCGGCGTGCGCGCTGCCTGTGACGGTGTCGTCATACGAAAGCGCGCCGGAGTCGATGGCCTCCATGGTTAAAAGCAGTGTCATCACCTTCGTCACGCTCGCGGGCTCGCGCGGCGTGTGTTCATCCTTGGCAAAGAGCACCGTGCCGGTCTGCTTTTCCATCAAGAGAGCGGAGGGGGCGTCGAGCGTGAGCTCGTCGGCGCGCACGGGCACGCACAAAAGCAGCGCGAACAGCAGGATCATCGGGAACATTCGTTTCATGGCGGAGCTCCTTTCTTCGTTTGGCAAAGAATATGAAAGGATTTGCGCCAACATGAATATTTCGCCTTGAAATGACACGAAGAATATGATATACTCCATCCGTTCGCAGGGTTGGTATATCGGTATTACAGCGGCTTCCCAAGCCGTTAAGGCGGGTTCGACTCCCGTACCCTGCTCCAAAAAAGAGAGACACGCGCAGGCGTGTCTCTCTTTTTTGGAATCCGTGGGAGATGAAAAAGCACAGGGGCAAGTGAATTGCCCCTGTGCAAATGCTTTTGCGGAGCAAAAGCATTTTACGGCGCAAAAGCGCCGAAGGGAACGGAGTGGGTAGGAGTGCCTGCGTCGATTGAGGGTGCGGGGCGCTGTTGCCGCTTTGCGGCAATGCGCGATGGAGCGCTGCGTCGATTGAGACTGCGGGGCGCTCTTGCCCTGTGGGGGCAAGGCGCGATGGGGATTATTGCGGAGTGTCATCGTTGGACGCGGGGGCCTTGCCGGTCAGGATGCAGGTGAAAATGGCGGCGGCGTAGAGGATGGCGCGGATGCGGCAGGGAAAATTGCTAAAAGAAAAGAGATAAAATTCCGATAATTCTGATGATAGCTGCGCAGCCGAAGGCCAGCAGCAGGGCCTGCAGAATGAAGCGGAGACAACGGCGGAAGGTGAGCGGCTCTTCCGCGGAAAGATGGGGATCCGTAATTTTGCCTGGCAGGTTACTCATGGGCTCTCTCCTTATCATCTCTCTTTATTGGGGAAATGCTTGCTTTTAGTATACGAAGCTCTTGACTGCCGGTCAAGAGGCGGGGAGGTACTCGCTGGCGGGATGAAGATCCGTGATGTTGTAGCGCGGCAGGTGGTAGAGGGAGTCGCCGTAGCGGGCAGTGCCGTAGACGCCGGAGAGTGTGACGGCAAAGTGCTGCTGCAAAAACGGTTCGGCCCACAGCTCCATCTTGCCGAGAGGATACGTGAACGTCGTGACGTTCTGGCCGATTTCGAGTTCGATGCGTGTGATGCTCGTTTGCAGGTCGGCGGAGATGCGCGAGATGTAAGTCTCCTCGTCCTCGCCGCTTTTGCGCTCGATGCCGGGCGCATCGGGGCGGATGTGGCAGTCGTTCGTGTGCGAGGCAAACTCGACAAGGCCGCTTTTTGCCATCTCGCGGCACTCATCCCAGGTGAGAAAACCGTCCGCTCTCTCGTCGATGCGGGAAGTGATGAGCGAGATGGCCGCCTTTGCGCCGTATTCGCGCAGGATGGGAAAAGCGAGGGTATAGTTGCTCTCATATCCGTCGTCAAAGGTCAGCAGTACCGCCTTTTGCGGAAGCGGCGAGCCGTCGTCGAGCTGACCGGCAGCCAGTTCGCGCGGCAGGACTGTCGTATAGCTGTTATCGCGCAGGAAGTCGAGGTCGCGCCGCAGCGCGGAGACGGTCATGGTGTAGTCTGCCGCCTGAGACGCATTTTCCGTAAAGTTGTGGTATTCCAGCACGTAAAAGCGCCAGTCGGGCGCGGGCTTTGCGGCGTCTCCCTTGGGAGAGCGCACCGGCGCGGCAAGAGCCTCGGGCATTGCGCGGCGGTCGAAGTGCGGCGGACGCACGGGGACGGCCTGTGCGCTGCGCGCCTGCTGAAAGAGCGAAACGGCGAGGACGATGACGAGCACGCGCGCGAATAATTTCAGCAGCGACATCATGCCGTAGGAAAAAAGATTGATGCGGCGCATACGCTTCACCTCCTCTGCGCCCTTTGTCTATATTAGACGCAAAAAAAGAAGAAAAGTTTCCACGATCAGAGGAAAGCTGCGGAAAAATCTTTACAGGCGAAAAAATTTGCGTTATCTTAATACAAGATCAAGAGCGCCGCCGAACGGGGGAAGCCCGGTTCGGCGGCGCTCTGCTCATCGCAACGGGCTGCCGCATCGCCGAGATGCAGGACTTCCCCGTGGCGGACATGATCCCGGCGATGGTGCTCGTGATGCCGCTGAGCGCCCTATGGACAAATTACATCGCGCCGCTTCTCTGAGCGCATGGAAAAAAGCACCGCTGCCCAAAAAGGCGGCGGTGCTTGCATTTTTGCGTTATGTAAATTATAATGAAGCAGATCATTGACAACAGACGGAGGCAAACACATGAAAAAGGTCGCATTGGTCACCGGCTCGTCCCGCGGCATCGGCCGCGCGGTCGCGGCGGAGCTCGCGCGGGACGGCTATGCCGTGTGCATCAATTACTATGAACGAAAGGACAAGGCCGACGAGCTTGTCGCGCTGCTGCACGCCGAAGGCCGCGAGGCCATCGCCGTGCAGGCGGACGTGTCAAAGCGCAGCGAGGTGAACGCCATGGTCGCGCAGTGCGAGCGCGAGCTCGGTAAGATCACGCTGCTCGTGAACAACGCAGGCGTCGCCGGTCAGGCGCTCTTTCAGGATGTGACGGACGAGATGTGGGAGCGCTACTTCGGCGTGAACTTAAACGGTGCGCGCAACACCATTCAGGCGGTGCTGCCGAACATGCTGCACGAAAAGAGCGGCTGCATCGTGAACATTTCGTCGATCTGGGGCCAGCACGGCGCGTCGTGCGAGGTGACGTATTCCTGCACGAAGCACGCGCTCATCGGCCTGACGCGCTCGCTCGCGATGGAGCTGGCGCCGAGCGGCATCCGCGTCAACTGCGTTGCCCCCGGCGTCATCGAGACCGATATGGTCAAGGTACTGGGCGAGGAAGCGCTCAAGGACCTTGCCGAGCAAACGCCGCTCGGCCGCCTCGGCAAGCCCGAGGACATCGCCGCGGCGGTCGCGTATCTCGCGTCTGACAAGGCGTCGTTCGTCACGGGCCAGGTGCTCGCGGTGGACGGGGCGTTCGTGCTCTGAGTCAGCGCCCTGTGCTGCCAAAGCCCCCCTCGCCGCGCACGGTCTCGGGAAGGGTGTCGACCTCTTCAAATTCCATCGGCAGAAACGGCAGCAGCACGAGCTGGGCGACGCGGTCGCCGTGGCGCACGGTGCGCTCTTCGTTGCTGTCGTTGTGCAGGGCGACGAAGCATTCGCCGCGGTAGTCACTGTCGATGACGCCGAGGCAGTTTGCCGGACGGAGGCCTTGCTTGGAAGCTAAGCCGCTTCTGGCGACAACTGCGCCGAACGTGCCCTCCGGCAGGGCAAAGGAAAGACCGGTCGGCAGCATAGCCGTCGCGTGCGGCGGGATGATGAGCTCTTTGTCGCCGTCCAGGCAGGCGTAAAGGTCATAGCCGGCGGCGAAAGCGGAGCCGCGCGTGGGGAGCTTTGCGCCCTCGCGCAGCAGCTTGATCGAAACGTTGGACATGGGGAAGATCCTCCTCTTTTTTGCATGCGAAACATTATAAAGCCTGCGCAAAAGAAAAGCAAGCACGGTGCAAAAAGGGAGGATCTGGCATAAGAATAAGAATTTTCCCTTGCCAAACAGGGGGAGTTCTGCTATTATACTATGATGTAATGTTTCCGCCTGATGCAGGCGCTTACAAAACGACAACCTTTTTTGGAGGCTCGAATAGATGGCAAAAAACAACGATAAGCGGGCAGAGCGCATGGCCAGAAGCAATCGCAACGTCAATCGTGCGATCACGGTGCTCATGGCCGGCGTCATTGCTGAATTTTATCTTTTGATGGTGAACAACTACTATGTCAAAGGCGGCGTCGGTCAGGTGCTGACGATGATGACTGTGCTTCAGGTCATCGACTACATCGGCTGTGCGCTGTTCGGCGCGGGCCTTGTCGTCTGGCTGATGCGCAAAAAGTGGACGCGCTTCGCGCCCGCCGCGCCGTGGCTCTTATGCATCGGCTTTTTCTTCGCCGTGTCGTCGATCCTGATGCTCAAGGTCTACCCGCAGGGCACGACGATGATGTGCGTGATCGTGCCGGTCGTGATGCTCATCGGCATCGTGTTCCTGCTCTATCCGCGTGAGTTTTCCGTGCAGGCCGTGGGCCTGACGGCGTCGCTGATGGCGATGTACCTCATCCACCGCGGCAGCGGGAGCGACACGTGGGGCGGCATCGTCATCGGATGCAGCATCCTCGCGATCTGCGTGGTCGCGGTGCTTGGTGTCGCTGTTTTCAAGGCGGGCAAGAACGACGGCAAGCTTAAAAAGCTCGGCGATCTTCGTATCGTGTCGCAGGACGGCGACTACAAGCTCATTTACGCTGTGCTCGCCGTGTGCGCACTGGCCATCGTGGCGGCGCTCGCCGTCAGCAGCATCGCCTACTACGGCCTCTGGGTGCTGGCGATTGGCACATTCCTCCTCGCGGTGTACTACACGGTGAAAATGATGTAAAGAAATCAAAAGGAAGGCGAGTCCATTTGGACTCGCCTTCCTTTTTTGCTTTTTATATGTCGCGACGTCCTTCTAAAGCCCGCATCAGCGTCGCGTCGTCGGCGAATTCGAGGTGGCCGCCGACGGGGATGCCGTAGGCAAGGCGCGTGACGCGCACGCCGAACGGCCGCAGCAGGCGGGCAAGGTACATCGCCGTCGCCTCGCCCTCGGTGTCAGGATTCGTGGCCATGATGACCTCTTCGATGTTCCCCTGCGCCACGCGGTCGAGCAGCGGCTTAATCTCCAAATCGTCGGGCCCCACATGGTTCATCGGCGAGATGACGCCGTGCAGCACGTGGTAGCGGCCGTTGTATTCGCGCGCGCGCTCGATGGCGACGACGTCGCGCGGGTCGGCGACGACGCAGATGACATGTTCATCACGCTTCGGCGACGAGCAGATAGGGCAGAGGCCGCCGTCCGTCAGATTGCGGCAGACGGGGCAGAACGTGACGGTGCGCTTGGCGTCGACGATGGCATCAGCAAAGGCCTTGGCCTCCTCTTCGGGCAGGCTCAGCACGAAAAACGCGAGCCGCTGTGCGCTCTTGCTGCCGATGCCGGGCAGGCGCGCAAACTGCTCAACGAGCTTTTCGAGCGCCGCGGGAAAGTATTCCATGGTCTTAACCTCTCAGCTCTTTGATCTTGGCGGGGATATCCGCGGCCTTGTAGACGGCGGAGCCCGCGACGAGCACGTTTGCGCCCGCCTCGATGCAGGTTTTGCACGTCACGGCGTCGACGCCGCCGTCGACCTCGAGCTCGCAGTCAAGGTTTCTCTCGTCGATGTAGCGGCGGATGGCGGAAACTTTCGGCATCATATCGGCCATGAACTTCTGCCCGCCAAAGCCGGGCTCGACGGTCATCACGAGCACGATGTCGCACTTGTCAAGAAACGGCAGCACGGCCTCAGCGCGGGTGTTGGGCTTCAAGACGACGCCGGCCCTTTTGCCCTTGGCGTGAATTTTGTCGAGCGCGAGGTGGATCTTCTCCGGCGTGTCGGCCTCGACATGACAGGTGACGAGGTCCGCGCCCGCGTCGCAGAACTGGTCGACATAGCGCTCAGGCTGCACGATCATCAGGTGCACGTCGATGGGCAGCGCTGTGCGCTTGCGGATGGACTGGAGCACAGGGATACCGATGCTGATATTGGGGACGAAGCAGCCGTCCATCACGTCAAAGTGGACGTAGTCGGCGGTGGCAATGGCCTCGACGCCGGTGCCGAGCTCGGCAAAGTCGGCGGAGAGGATGGACGGTGCGATCTTGACGGACATGATAAGAATCCTCCTGCGAAAATTTTCTTATTTTTTATTGTAGCAAAGCGCAGGAACAAAAGCAATGCAAAAAAATGTAAAAGACACTTGACATTTCGCTCGCGCAGTGCTATCCTCGCAGATGTAAAGCGAACTTGACTTTGGAAAACGGAGAGAAGCGATGAAAAACCACATTGAAGAGAGAAGAAAGGCGCGCGGCATGACGCAGCAGCAGTTGGCGTCGGAACTCGGCGTCTCGCGCCAGACGATCATTTCGCTCGAGAACGGGAAGTACAATCCGTCTATCCTACTGGCGCACAGCATCGCGCGGCTCTTTGGCGAGCGGATCGAGGACATTTTCATTTTTGAGGAGGAAGAGGCATGAAGGGTATGAATTTACAGGAGCAGAAAAAGTGCGGCATTCTGGTGACCGTCATCGGGCTTGTGATGTTTGCCATCGGATTTCTGCTCGGTGATGCGCATATGGACGATTTTTATAACGGCCTCGGCTGCGGCCTCTTTGTCTGCGGCGCGGTGCGGCTGCTGCGTGTTTACCGCCTGAGCCGCGACCCGGAAAAGGCGGCGGATTATGACGCGATGCTCAAGGACGAGCGCACGGTGTATGTTGCGAATAAAGCGCGCAGCGTGGCGTTTTTCATCTGCGTCTATGCCCAGCTCGCGGCGGGACTGCTGGCGCTTTTAGTGTTCAAGCAGCCAATCATCGGGCAGGTGCTGTGTCTTGTGACCTGCGCGCAGTCGCTTATTTTTTGTGGGACTTATTGGTACTACAATAAGAAGTATTGAAGGCAGCGCGGGGGGCTGCTTCTGTCCCCACAGCGTGTGGGGACGCGGCAAAGGGGGATATTCTCTTTTTCGGAAAGAGAATATCCCCCTTACACCCCCAAGAGAAAGGACGAGGGGAGTCCCCCTCGACCCCCGACATTGCCGGTCTGAGGCTTGAAGAGCTGCTCGGCCTGCGGATTGCACATCCGTAAGGCAGCAAAGCTGCCAACGGCTGCGCAACAGCGGATAGTAGGAGCAGAGGCAAATCGGTATAGCAACGCTCAACGCGGCTCCGCCGCGCGCAGGCATTTACATTCCAAAGGCAAAAGACTTGCGCAAACCTGAGACTACCAATCTAAGCCTTTCTCTTGGGGTTCCAAAGGGGGTATTCTCTTTCACGAAAGAGAATACCCCCTTTGCCTCGTGCAGCGCCGTAGGCGCTGCGATTTCATCTTATGCAAGAAAAATTGCAAACTTGTAAACCTTTATGAAATTTATAGGTTGACAATAGGCAGGCGTCATGTTATGATGAGCCCAGTTTTTTTGAGAAAAGGGAGGATTACCATGAAAAACATCAAAACAAGAGACCTGATCTACTGCGCGCTGTTCGCCGCGCTGACGGCTATCGGCGCGTTCCTGCACTTCCAGCTTTTCCAGGCGACGATCACGCTGCAATTCTTCTTCACGGCGATGGCAGGATTGCTTCTGGGCGCAAAGCTCGGCGCGCTGTCGCAGCTTCTCTACGTGGTACTCGGCCTTGTCGGCGTGCCTATTTTCGCGGCTGGCGGCGGCTTTGGCTACATCTTTAACCCCACGTTCGGTTTCCTGCTGGGCCTGATCCCCACGGCGTGGGTCATCGGCAAGATCGCGGAAAAGGATCGTTCCGTGCCGCGGCTTCTGCTCGCGTGCTTTGCAGGCCTCGCGGTGCTGTACCTTGTGGGCCTTCCCTATATCGCGTTGATCGTTAACGTCTACAAGGGCGGCAACGTGAGCGGGATGACGCTCGCCACGGCCTACATGCTGCCCTATCTCCCCGGCGACTGCCTCAAGATCGTCGTGAGTGTGATCCTCGCGCCTCGCATCCTGAAGGCCATGGAGCGCAATTCATAAAAAATTCATCAAAATGTTGCATTTGCAACTTCTATAAAACCGGTAAAATGTGGTAGACTAACGCCAGTGAAAGGCAAGCAAAACAATTCACATTTCAAGATAAACTTTATGGAGGTAGCAATTATGAAAAAGTGGCTTTGCAAGGTTTGCGGTTATATCTATGAAGGCCCCGAGGCTCCTGCGGAGTGCCCCGTGTGCCACGCCAAGAGCAACATGTTCGAAGAGGTCAAGGGTGAGCTCAAGCTCGCTGCCGAGCACGAGTTCGGCGTTTACGGCAAGACCGTGAAGAACAACCCTGACATCTCCGAAGAGGACAAGAAGTATATCTTTGACCAGCTGATGGCCAACTTCAACGGCGAGTGCAGCGAAGTCGGCATGTACCTCTGCATGGCGCGCGTTGCGCACCGCGAGGGCTATCCCGAGATCGGCCTGTATTGGGAGAAGGCCGCCTATGAAGAGGCGGAGCACGCCGCGAAGTTCGCCGAGATGCTCGGCTCCGACCTCGAGCCCAACATGAAGGCAAGCACGAAGGACAACCTCAAGTGGCGCGTCGACTGCGAGTTCGGCGCCACGAGCGGCAAGTTTGACCTCGCCCTGTGCGCGAAGAAGAACGGCCTCGACGCCATCCACGACACCGTGCACGAGATGGCCCGCGACGAGGCCCGCCACGGCAAGGCTCTGGAGGGCCTGCTGAAGCGTTACTTCAACAAGTAAGTTCCGCAAAAACTCAAAACCTTTTGAGAGGGGACCGGGAAACCGGTTCCCTCTCTTTTTGCGTTCCGTGTGTCCAGCCTGTGTCCGCCGCCGGATATATCTGCCCGAAAACAAGAGAAAAGTGTCCCGTGCAAACTGTGTCCTATTTTACTGTTTTTCTGTCATGTTGACTAATTTGTAAAAACTTGTCCGCTTTGTACCCGTTTGCTCCATAGCTGTTTTTGCGGTTATCTCCCCGGCTTTCCAAGAAGTGTAGACGCTGTTCCAGTTCTCAGGAAAGATAAGTGCGGGACGCCCCAATTTCTTGCCATTTTGCTTTGCTGCTTCAATGCCCTCCGCTTGCCGCTTACGGATGGTTTCGCGCTCCTGCTCTGCAATCGTTCCCAACACTTCAATAAGAATGTTGTTTACCATCTCGAAAACCCACTCTTGCCCCTCTGGTAATTCCATCATGGTTGTTGGGAGATCAATGACTTTCAGCCGAATACCGTTGTCTTTGAAGTATTGCAGTTCATTTTTAATATCGCATTTGTTCCGGCTTAAACGGTCAAGGGATTTCACAACAAGAGTATCACCCCGCCGCAGCATGGCATTTTTTAGGGCTGCGTAACCCGCTCGATTCAAGTCCTTGCCGCTCTCCTTATCGGTAATGATTTCCCGCTCCTGCGCTCCAAGAGCCTTAAATGCGGCAATTTGGCGGTCAAGGTTTTGTTCCTTGCTGGATACTCTGGCGTAGTAGTAAGTGCGGTTGTCCATGTTCGCGCCCCCTTTGTTTATCTGTTCATATTCTATCACGAATATTCGTAAAGGCCAATATATTTACGAATATATTTGTAAAACTATTTTTGTATTTTACGGACGCAAAAAGCAGCACATTTACAGGTGTTCATAAAGGTACACTCTTGCGAACAGCCTAAGTAAACCAAGAAGGAGTTGGACAAATCCAACTCCTTCTTTATGTCGGTTCGCTATTTACCATTTCTAAGTATCTGATAAACTTCTCGCTCGGAAATATGCCATGGCTTGCCTTTACCATCCTGTGTGGCGCTTTTAAATTTTCCCGCTCTGCACCAATTCTGTACCGTCCTTTGTGTAACCCCCAATATTTCGGCAGCTTTGCTCGTCCCTATGTCCATGAATATATCTCCTTACGCATGATTTTCCACCATATCAAGGGCAGTGATATTGTTCAACTCAACATACCAACCTCCGCCGCCGATGCTATGAATTGTACCAGTTACTTTAATAATGTCGCCCTCACGAAGATTATTCAAGTTTTGATAATCGCTTTGACCGAGAGTATAATCCGAAAAACTAAAGCGGATAAGGCTTGTAGCGTCCTCAATCGCCCGGTTACTGATATTTGTAACCTCCATTGTTACCGTAACCGTTTTTCCTATATAGATGTTTTCGGCGGATACACGGCTTTCATCACACATAGCATTGATCTCTTTTGCTGTTGTAGTGCTACCATCGTCAAGCACCAATATACCGTATCCCGCGTTTTCATGTTTACGTTCATTGGCTGCAATATTTACCGTGCGGACAGCAAATGCAAGGGCAACAATCATAAGAACAATAAACCACATTCTAAGGTATATCGGTTTTTGATTGCGGCCACCGCATTTAGGACAGGTTTTTGCATTTTTGGCGATTTCGGCACCGCACATCTTACAGTGTATCATTTTCCCCATAAAACCACTCCTCTATATTTTTAGGAAAATGTAACACATAAGTATTCAAATGTCAACAAATGTGTTCGTGCGAAAGAAAAATATATACTACACTCAAGCAGAGGTGTAGTTATGAGCCAAAATCAACTGAACCCCTATATTGTAGGTAAGGTAATAGCGCGGCTGCGATCTGAGAAAGGCATTACGCAGGAAGTGTTAAGCGGCCTTTCTGATATAGGCAGGACGCATTTAAGTGCGATTGAGCGGGGAGAACGTAAACCGACGTTAGAAACACTCTATAGAATCAGCAACGCTTTAGATATTCCAATGAGTGCAATTGTGATTGAAATTGAAAGAGAAATAAGTAAAAACGAGTAAAGGGCAAGCGTATGTATATACAACCGCTTGTCCTTTCTTGTTCTCAAAAGGAATTTTATTGTCTATGAACATCTTTTGATTGATTGGAACATCTTTGAACATCAATGTCACATCTTCGGACAACAAAAAATAAACCACAAAATAAAAAAGCACAAGTAGTCTCCGCTTTAGTACGTAGATTACTTGTGCTATATTATGTTCAGAACATGAGAGACGGAAAACTCTCAAATAAAAATGGGTTGCGACCTATCGCTGAGCGCAAAAAGCACAGAAAGGAAATTATATGAGCTACCGTAAAAACACCGTCCGCTTTGCTATTGATTTTGCAAACAAGCAGATTATTGCAACTGAGGCCAATCTAAACCGTGCAAAGCGGTTCGGAAGCGACGAATACAACGAGCTATGCAAGCTGATGAACGCTCATCCCCAGTTTGCAGTTGTAAAAAAGGAAATTAGCCAGAGCGCGAAAAAGAAAACATACAAGCACTTGAGCTTTGCGTTTATGGAAGAATATATTTCTATCAATCCCCGTGCAGAGGAAATGATGTTGGAGTATGAAACCGTCAAGGGAGCTGCCCTGGACTGGGAAACGAGCGCATACCCCCGCGTAAAGAGCTGGTTTTTGCAGAAATTTGGAACAGAAAATGAACCCTTTGACATGAAGAAAGCAGAGCAGGAAGTGATTGAGTACCGGAAGGAGCACGCACGGATTTCTGCCTAACACGAAAGGATAAACATTATGGCAATTTACCATATCAATAGAGCACAGTCTATCGCTGAACGGCTCCTCAAACTGCGGGACTATCTGTATACCAACGCAAGTCCCACCCATGCAGTAAAGGCAAGCGATATTTTGACTTACCTCGCAAACGAAGGACATGAAGTGGAAATCAAGACGGTTTATTCAGACCTAAAGACGCTGGAAATTCATTTTGGTCTTGACCTCCACTATGATGGGCGGCAAAGGGGGTATTTGCTCAACAATCCCCCCTTTGCTCCGTATGAACTGCGGGAAATCGTGAACAGTGTGCAGGCGGCGAAGTTTATTACGCAGGAAGAAGCGGATAGGCTTACCGCCAAGATAATGGGGCTTGCAGACAAGTATACACGGCAATCATTGAATCGAAAAACATTTGTTCATAATCGTGTTAGGAGTTTCAATGATGCAGCGATGCAAGGACTGGATACGATTTATGAAGCAATAGCAGAAGATCGAAAAATAAGTTATAAGTATTTCCACCAGACTATGAATGGAAACCAGGCAAAAAAGTATGCAACTGTGGACGGTAGCAAAATAATCGTAACTAGTCCGTACGGTGTATCATGGAATGGGGAACATTTTACTATTCTCGCAGTCAGACAACGTACTGGTAAAGATAATCTGTATTTTTTAAGGTTGGACCGCATGGAGCAAGTAAAGATTCTTGCGGAAAGGCGCGAAGGGTGGGAAACCGCTAAAAAATTGATAAATGCGGGATTTTCGGGTGTTCCTAAGAATCGTTCTTATATGCAAACAAAGTTAAAAGTAGCGACAAATTTTATTCCTTCTGCAATTGAAAAATTTGGAAATGATATTGTGGCAATCCCAATAGATGCTAAATTTTCTGCCGTTACGATTAACGCTGCCCCTACACCGGAGATTTACCTATGGATGAGGAAATTCCACCCCTGCATAGAAATTCTTTTCCCAGAAGATGCTGAACAAAAGCTAAGAAACTATTTTTCTGAGATTGCAAAAGGAAATCATGTGTTTCCGCCTTATGTCTGATTTATCAAAAGTCAGAAATAAAATTGTTTTTCCGCAACTTCCGTTTCCTTCCGTTTTTCAAAGTAAATTGTATCGGTATCTATCTTATCTGTATATCTATTATCTATTTCTTTATTGTCCCACGCACATTCTTGAACATTTACCGAACTGCGGGATTCGTGGGGCGGATTTTTTGAGCCGTCTTGTGAATTGCCATGTTCGTCACACGGCGAACGCTCCGTTTCTTCTTCCTTTTGCTTGCGGGGCATTTCATAAAAATCGTAGGTGTTGCCGTTTCGCTTGACTAAGTAACCCTCTCGAATAAAAAGGTCTAAATATTTATGGAAAGTGGTCTTTTTAATGCCTGCTTCTTCATCCGCCGCCGCTTGCGACAGTGCCATTTCGTAATCGTTTGCATTTTTGGCAAGGTAGAGATAGAGTTGCAAGGCGTAAGGCCCGTATTTCTTGTTGACTTCCATCCAGTGTTCATTCTTGATTTGCAGGAAGTCCCTGTCGGGCTTGTCCTTGTGAATGACGATAATTTTCTAATTTGGAACAGTATACATTTATAAAATCTCCTTTTTCTTTAATTTCTATAAATATAATAACAAAATTAAGGAATAAAGTAAAACCGCCCTCCGTAGTGCGGAAAATGGAACTTATGTGCTGACCGTTTGGAGAACTGCCGCAGTTCTCTTTCTTTTGCTTCAACGGTGACGGTGATATAAACAGGACTTCATGGGGCGGTGAGCCTAACCAAACGGATATTCTCTCATGTGTGGTCTGCTATCCCGAATCCCGCCCCGTACCTCTGCCGAATAAAAACAGGAGGACAGAACTTGCGGCTCTGTCCTCTTGCTTCTTTGCTTACATGGCATTTAGATTCTTTGTTAGTAGTTCGATTCCCAGCTTTGATACCGCCAGATAATACCGCTCCGTGACCTTGCCGCTTGCGTGTCCCATCTGATTGCAAAGAATATGCGTGGGCGTGTTCATCTCCGCAAGGCGTGTTCCGTAGGTATGGCGCAAATGGTGATATTTGAAGTTTATCCCTAACTCACTTTTAATTGTGCGGCTATGGTACTTCATGGAATTTACTGTCTGTATCTTACCGTTTGGTAAGCTATTTACCAACTCTATGGATGATATTTGCTTTCCGTCTATGTCGGTGATAAATGTTTGGTTTTGCGCTCTCTGTGCGGCCTGTGTTGCCGCCTGTACTTTGCGTTCCTGCTCCAAGTGTAGGAAGTAGGTTTTTAGTTTGTCACTCATGTAAACTGTTCTGCGGGCGTTTCGTGTTTTGAGCGATACCAGCTTTATCAATCCCTCTTGATACTGCATTTGCCGGTCTATGGTGATTGTGCCGTGCTTTATATCTACATTCTCCCATTTCAAGCCGTAACACTCGTTGATACGAAGTCCGCAGCAACGTCCCAACAGGTAAGCGGTTTCCGCATTTGTACCGCTGAAATATTTATCCAGCTTTTCTACCTGCTCACGGCTGTAAGCTACAATGTCGGTATCCTCGTCAATCCGCATTTTCGGCATACAGATTCTTGCGTCCTTATTTACACACAGCTTATTATAACTGTCTACACCAAGGTAATTGCGGGAATAGGCCTGACCGAAAATCAGATAAAACATTTTTAGAAATCCCTCTACATAACGGTAAGCGCGTCCCTCTGTATAATACAATTCTGCAAGATAGTCATTGACTTCCGCAACGCTGATGGTATCAATAAAACGCGCTCCGAATTTTGCAGAAAGATGATTTTTCCAAAGACTGTCCTGCTTGCGGATGGTAGTATAGGCTTTCCCGCTCCTGCCCTTTTCACAATACTCTTGATAGACTTCTCCGAATGTTATCCTCCGCCGCGTGGGTTCTGTTTTTCGTGCTTCCGCTGCCATAATTGCTAACTGCCGCGCTCTGATGGCCGCCTTTTGGCTTTTCATTGGCTCACCGTTCTCGTCCTTTACGCTCTTGTGATTGTGCCGCTTTCCGTTTACCGTTTGGGTAAAGCGGTACGCCCAATTTCCGTTCGGCAGCTGAAAAACTCCAATGTTGTTGTGCTGTGCCATGTTTAAGTCCTCCTAAATTATATTTAGGACACTTGATTGGACGGTTAAATTTCTCCATTTTCGGACACAATGTGTCCTGTACCAGCTTGCTTAAACCGTTGGTATTACTGGGCTTGCAGTCACGAGCGAAGCGAAGTGACTGATGAGATGGCCCGCGACGAGGCCCGTCACGGCCGCGCCCTCAAGGGCCTGCTTGAAAGATACTTCAAGTAAACCGAAACCGCAGCAATTCCGAGCTTATTGAGAGAGGAGCAGGGAAACCTGCTCCTCCCTCTTTTTCCCGTGACCGCCGCCGCGCTGAGCGAAGAAGATTCCCACCAAAACGGAGAGTAAAACGAATGAAGTCCAACAAAATGCTTATGAAACAAAACAACGCAGGCTTTACGCTGGTGAACGTGCTGATCGTGATCGCGGTCATCGCCATACTGAGTGTGGGCGCATACCCGGTATTCTCAACTCTGATCGAGAAAAGCTGGGAGGCGGCGGACATTTCCGGCGTGCGCTCGGCATTCGACCACGTTTCCGCGGAGGCGCTGATGGGGAATAAGACAGCCACCGTTACGGTCGATCTGAAGCAGAAGCAGGCGGATTGGCAGTCGATGGACCCTGTGAACATCCGCGGGATCATCCACTACAAGGGTGCGGACGACACGAACAACTGGAAAGGCGTTGCGTCGCCGGGCGGAAGCTGCGTCGTTTCCTACGAGGAAGCCGTCGGCGTGGTGCTCACATGGAGCGGCGAAGCGGCTCCCAAGCCCCAATATCCGTTTGACACCGACGTGAAGGACTATTTTTCGCTGCTCTACAATACCGATTTCTGGAAGGATGGCAGCCTCAAGACCCCTAATTTTGAGTTTGATTCCCGCTGCCCGGGCTCAAAATACATCCCCTCTCTTGAGAAGGAGCTTGAGAAGCTGAACAACAGCCTTTTGCAGCAGGAAAACTGCACCTGGGCATTTCTGGGAAATCCCTATGACGGTCAGGAAAGCAAGCGCTATCTCTTCTGGACCTCTCTCAACACGAATGAAGTCGGCGGCGGCGTGAACATCCCCGTGATTATTCAGACCGGTGATGGGAAATACTATGTTTCCCACACCACGACCGGAGAGCGGAAAAACCAGAGCGGCACATATATTGCGGTCTCAAAGCACCTCTACAACGACCAGCAGTACAAGTCGGTCTTGAAGGCGGGAGAAAAATACGACTCCCTGACGGCCGCCTATGTCGCATATTTGCTCGCGCTTGAGGAATACGAAAAGAGCGCCCTCGATTCAAACTGACCGGCCGTGCACCCAAAAGGAAAGGCGGATAAGAATGAACGTGATGATGACGGGACGGAGACGCTGCGCGCTCGCGCTTCTGCTTGCCGCCCTCGTACTGAGCGGCTGCGGCAAAAAGGACGCGCCCGACGCGCCCGAGCAGACGGCGCAGACGGCGGCGTACAGCAACCTCAGCGACGAAGCGTCTAAGGAGCTGCTTTCAGAGCTTTTCGTGGACGCGGGGATCGCAGCGGAGCGGGCGGACAAATTCTTTGCCTGCCTTGACCAGTTCAACAGCAGCGTCAAAGCGGAATGGCTGACGGACGGCTTTGAAACGGCAGCCCCCACGGAGACAAAGTACGACCCCTATGAGATGCAGGAAATGTGGATGGAGCGGCAGGGGGACTTCCCCGGCTACAACTGCCGCATCACGGCGTATGAGCTCATGGGAGATCGCATCACCGCCGGCGAAGATCAGCCGGACACCAACGGGGAAGACTGGCTCTTCATGGACCTTGAAACGCTCAAACGCGACCCGGACGCGCTCTGCGGAAAGAGCGCGGCAGACTTCTGCGCCCTGTTCGCGCCGGTGGAGGCGGCGGACTCAACGGACTCTTCCGTGCAGGCGGAGACCCTGCGCAAGGGCTGGGCGGCGCGCGGCGTCACCTTCTCAGACGGCGGGTGCAGCATGATCTCTGTCGTCTTCCACGACCGTTTTTCCGAAACGGAGAATACGCTCTTCATCGGACACGTCGGCGTGCTCCTTCCCGCCGGGGACGATGGGCTTTATTTTGTCGAAAAGGTCGCCTTTCAGGAGCCGTACCGCCTGACGAAGTTTGAAAGCCGCGCCGCGCTCAAAAGCTATCTCATGGCAAAGTACGACACCGGCTGGGGACAGGATACGACGCCCCCGTTCCTCATGGAAAACGACGTCCTGATGGACGGAGAAGCAGCGCAGTAAACGCATGAAAACCGCAAACGCCCGCCATTGCACCTCCGATGGGTGCGGTGGCGGGCGTTTTCCCGTCCGCGCTTTCCGGTATGCGCGCGCCGCGCGCCGCATACTCATAGGGGAGAAAAGGGGGGACGGGGCATGAGGAAAAAGGGATGCTTGCTGCTCGCGGCGCTTGCGCTGCTGCTCGCGGGCTGCGGGGAAAAGACACAGAAGAGCGCGGAGGACTTGCAGGCGCGCTATGCGCAGATGCAGGGCTATGAGGCGATCGTGGAGACCGCCGTGCCGCGCGGGGACGAGACGCTGCACTATACGCTCTCGCTCGAACATTCAAATGGGGAGACGCGGGCGGCGGTGCTCGCGCCGGAGGAGCTCACGGGCGTCGGCGCGGTGCTTGAGGGCGACAAGCTGACGCTGACGTTCGACGATCTGGTGCTGGACGTGGGCACGCTCTCGCCGCGCGTTTCGGCGCTTTCCTGCGTGCCGCTCGTGCTGCAAAACTTCCCGAAAGTGTATCTCGACAGCTCGGGTGCGGAAACACTCGGGGACGTCGAAACGCTGCGTGCCGATTTTTCGCTGACGCTCAGCGGCGAAACGCTCGCCTGCTCGCTCTGGCTCGATGCCTCCGGCGCGCCGGTGTACGCCGAGATCGCGGAAAATGACAAAATTATTGCCGCGGCGGAGTTTACGAATTTCATTTTTGGTGATATACTATCGCCGGACGCAGCGCAATAGCGCGCGTCGAAACTGAAAGCAAAAGGGTGGAAGCGTCTATGGAAAGCACGCTCAAGAGGACCTGGGCGGAGATCGACCTTGACCATCTGACCCATAATTTCGAGGTCATCCGCCGCCGCGTCGGCGATAAGGTGAAGCTGCTCGGCGTCGTCAAGGCAGACGGCTATGGCCACGGCGCGGTGGAGATCGCCAAGCGGCTCGAGCAGCTCGGCGCGGGATACCTCGCCGTGTCGAACATCGACGAATGCGAGGAGCTGCGCGACAGCGGCGTGACGCTGCCGATCTTAATGCTGGGCTTCACGCCCGCGGATCAGACGGCGCGCATTTTGCAGCTGCACATGACGCAGGCGGTGCAGAGCTACGACATCGCAAAGGAATTTTCCGACCGCGCCATCGCGCTGGGCGGGAAGATGACCGTGCACGTCAAGCTCGACACCGGCATGGGCCGCCTCGGCTTTTCGTGCGACGAGGCGCACTTTGACGCGAGCCTGCGCGACATTCTGCGTGTGCTCGAACTGCCGGGACTCGACATCGAGGGAGTGTTCACGCACTTCAGCGTATCGGACGAGGACACGGCGGAGAGCGTCGAATTTACGAAATTGCAGCATGAGCGCTTCGCGCGCATGATCGAAAAGGTGGAGACGCAAAGCGGCTTCCGCTTCCAGCTCCACCACTGCTGCAATGCCGGCGGCATTGCAAGCTACCCCGAATGGGCGTGGGATATGGTGCGCTGCGGCATCATCCTCTACGGCTCGGGCGACTTGGCCGAAAAGATGGGCATGCAGCCCGTCATGTCGCTCAAAACGCGCGTGGCGACGATCAAGGACTTCGCTGCGGGCGAGCCCATCAGCTACGGGCGCACATACTTTACGCAGCGGCCCAGCCGCATTGCGGTCCTGCCCATCGGCTACGCCGACGGCCTGCACCGCGCGCTCTCGAATCAGATCGAAGTGCTCACGCCCTATGGCCGCGCCAAGCAGGTCGGGCGCATCTGCATGGACATGTGCATGATCGACGTGACCGACCTCCTGCAGGTGAAGTCCGGCGACGAGGTCGAGATCTTCGGCGAGCACATCCTCTGCGCGGACGATGCTGCGCTCTGCGATACCATCCCCTATGAGCTGATGTGCGCGGTCAGCAAGCGTGTGCCGCGCGTCTATCGCTTAAACGGCGTGTCCGTCGACAAGAATTTGCAGCCGCTTTAAGAAAAGCACGCGGCATCTGTCCTCAGCATACGATGGACTGGGGGCAGAAAGACGGGGAAAGTTGCGAGCCCCCGTATAAATTCCGCCCCCGCGTGGGAGAATGAAATTGGCCCCTGACAAAGGCAAGGGTACTTTCTTCCGCTCGGAGTGTGAATAGCTAAGTGGATATCAATGTGAAACGCGGCGATATTTATTACGCCGATCTCTCGCCCGTGGTCGGAAGCGAACAGGGCGGCGTGCGTCCGGTGCTCATCGTGCAGAACGACACCGGCAACCGCTACAGCCCCACGGTGATCGCGGCGGCCATCACCTCGCAGACGAACAAGGCGAAGCTGCCGACGCATATCGCGCTCTCCGCGCCGGACTACGGCTTGCCGCGCGACAGCGTGGTGCTGCTCGAGCAGATCCGCACGCTCGACAAGCGGCGCCTGCGCGAGCGCATGGGGCGCGTGGACGGCGAGCTGATGGAGCGCATCGACGCAGCCATCGCCGTGAGCTTCGGCTTACAGAACACACAGTTGGTCTAACCCCTCCGGCGCGTACGGAAAGAGTGCGCGCCGGGGAGAAAATGAGGAATACAGCATGAAAAAGAGAAACAACGCCTTTGCCCGTCTGGTGGGACTGCTTCTGGTGAGCGCGACGGTGCTGACGCTGACCGTCGCCGCGACCGGCGGCGCGGGCACGAGCAGCGACCCGCTCGTGACGCTGAGCTACTTAAACGAAAAATTCCTGCCGCAGATCCTTTCCGAGGTGGACAAGAAGACCGCCTCTCGCGAACAGACGCTCTCGAGTAAGCTCACCGAGCAGGTGAAGAGCGAGACGCAGGCCTTCGAGCAGAAGTACGGCGCGTCAAGCGGAAACGCCTCCGGCGGCATGGCGGCGAGTTTTACGGTCGTCACGCTGAATCAGGGGCAGATCCTGTACATGGGCGTCGGCTGCGAGGCGATGCTGCGCACCGGCAGCGGCGTGTGCGTAGCGGCGAGCACCCCGGGCCTCATCGACGAGACGTCGGGCGCGGCGCTTGCGGGCGGCCTTGCCTTGCAGAAGAATCACCTTTACATGGCGACGGTCGACAGCCGCGGCGTGCAGGCGAGCGCGAACAGCACAAAGCTGCTCGTACGCGGCAATTACAGCGTGCAGTAAAATCCCTACATAAAGAAAAGAGCTTGTGCATAGAAATAGCACAGGCTCTTTATTTTGTGCCGACAGGAGGGGAGAGCGGTGGGGGACTGGAAAGCATTGCCGCGCGGCTCGTTTTTCCGTTCGGCGCGGCTCGACTGTGCACTCTCACTGTTATCCGGCGCGATGGTACGCGAGGAGAAAAGCGGAAAACTGTTGGCGCTGCCGTACAGAGAGAGCGCGCCGTTCCCGCTGGCGGAGCTCTTCTGCCTTGCCCGCATCGGGACGGTCGGCGGGAGAAAGTGTGTGATCTATCGCGTGAATGAGAAAAATTCGCCCATCCTGTGAAAAAATGCAAATTATGTCTACCATCCCGAAAGAAAGTATGCTATACTCTCTCTGACTAAGATGAGAAAAGAGGTTCTGCACGATGAAATGTCCCTATTGCGGATACAAAGAGAGCAAGGTCATTGATTCCCGCCCTGCCGAAGAGGGCAGCAGCATCCGCCGCCGGCGCGAGTGCCTCTCGTGTGCCAAGCGCTTCACCACCTATGAGACGGTGGAGAGCCTGCCGATGGTCGTCATCAAAAAGGACGGCAGCCGCCAGAGCTTTGACAAGCGCAAGGTCTTGAACGGCATGATCCGCGCGTGCGAAAAGCGCCCCGTTCCCTTTGAGGTGCTCGAGCAGAAGGCGGACGAGATCGAGCAGACGCTGCAGAACTCTCTCGAGCGCGAGGTCAGCACCGAGTACATCGGCGAGCTCGTCATGGACAAGCTGCGCGCCGTGGACGAGGTGGCCTACGTGCGCTTTGCCTCGGTCTACCGCCAGTTCAAGGACATCGACACGTTTATGAAGGAACTCAACAAGCTGCTCGAGGGCAAGTGAGCTATAAAATGTTCTGAATCGAAATTTCCTGCATTTCCGACAGCACCAAAAGCTGCGATTTGAGCTCCGCGACACACGCGCGAAATTCGCCCTCGTCCTGCTCGAAGGCGAAGCTGTCCGCGCGGGCAAGCAGGGATTCGACCTCGTTGAGCTCGTCGTGCTGCAAAGTGATGTGGAAATATGTCGCGTGCGCGTCCCAGCTTTCGTGAAGCGCGGAGAGATCATCGCGCACGCTGTCCCAGTTCTCCGCCTGCGCGGTGTCCTGCAATTTGTCGAGTTCCGCGCACCAGTCTGTGACAAGACCGTCGGCGACGGCGGCATTCAAGAGCGCCGCGCCAAAGAGCGCGAGCAGCAGGCAGAACGGGATCCAGAAAAATCGCTTCATTTGGCACTGTCCTTTCCGATGCACAGAATTTTGCCCGCGCCGTCGAGCGAGAGCAGAAAAATCTCCGACGGGGCGTGGTAGCCCTGCGCGCGCACGGTTTTGTCGAGCCACGCGGCATCCAGACCCGCGAGCGAAAGGTTTTCGCCCATCACCCGCCCGTCGTTGATGAAGATGTGCGGGAGGAAGGTGTCGTCCTTGACGGGCTTTCCCAGCTGTTTAGGCGTTGCGGGCTGCTCGTCGGGATAGAGGAGGACAGAGAGCTGCCCGTCGGTTTCGAGCACTGCGTATTTGACGCTTGTGAGGTCCGTCACGCCCTGAGAGCGGAGTTCCTCGATGAGCTCGTCGAGCGTGAAGCGGTTGTGGCGCATTGCGTCCTGCTGCACCTTGCCATCTAAAATGAGCGCCGTCGGGCTGCCGCAGATCAGCCGCCGCAGGCGGATGGAGCGCACGCTCCCCCACGAGAGCAGCATCGAGAGCAGCAAGAGCGTCACGATCGGGATGACGCCGTTTAAAAGCGGGATGCCGAAATCCTGCATCGGCACGGCGGCAAGGTCCGAAATGAGCAGCGTGAGCACGAGCTCGATGGGCTCGAGCTCGCCGATCTGCCGTTTGCCGAGAAGGCGCAGCCCGACCATGATGAGAAAATAGAGCACGATCGTGCGGATAAAAGCAGTAGCCATAGTCATCCTCCCTTTTTGGGAGTTTGCCCCGCGGAGGGGCGAAATAACCGCTTTCATCCGGAGAAGTCCGGTTTGAAATATATTAAAAAACGCAGAAGTGAAAGGAGCTATGGAGTTTCTCCATCATAAGCGCCAGCGCCCGCCTTTGGCGGGACGACGAGGTGGGAAGAGGATCGAAATTTCGGCGGATGCTTCCCCGTGCCCGTGGGCGCGCACACAGCCGGCAAACATGCGGGCGACCGCAGAACAAAGGGGCTGTGACCACGGGAAAAGCGACAAATGACTGCGCATTTGTCCTTTTGAAGAAGCGGCTTTGCGCCGCAAAGGGGTATTTTGCCCATTTTTCAAAAATCATCAAAAGGAGAATGTTATCATATGTGCGGAATCGTTGGATTCATTGGTCAGGAGCAGGCGGCCCCCATCCTGCTGGACGGGCTCGCGCATCTGGAATACCGCGGGTATGACTCCGCGGGCGTGGCCGTCATCTCGGCGCAGGGAAAGCTGCAGGTCGAAAAAGCGGTGGGCCGGCTCAAGGTCCTCAGCGAACAGATCCACGGCGGCGCGGATCTCGAGGGCTGCATCGGCCTTGGTCACACCCGCTGGGCGACGCACGGCGCGCCGAACATCATCAACTCTCACCCCCACGTGAGCGAAAACGGCAAGTTCGCCGTCATCCACAACGGCATCATCGAAAACTACGTCGAGATCAAGGAATTTCTGATCGGTCAGGGCATCCGGTTCAAGTCCGAGACCGATACTGAGGTCGTGGCGCAGCTGCTTGAATTCTACTACAACGAGTGCCACGACTTTTTAGAGGCCGTGGGCCGCGTGCTGCGCCGCATCGAGGGTGCCTACGCCCTCGGTATGCTCTGCGCCGACTGCCCGGACCGCATCATCGCCGCGCGCAAGGACGCGCCGCTGCTGCTCGGCTACGGCAAGGGCTGCAACTTCCTCGCCTCCGACGTGACGGCCATCATCAAGCACACGCGCGACGTCGCCTACATGGAAGACGGCGAGGTCGCCGTGCTGACGCGCGAGGGCATCGAGGTCTACGACGCGCTGGAGCAGAAGGTCGAAAAGAAGCACTTTACCATCGACTGGGAGGTCTCCGCCGCGGAAAAGGGCGGCTACCAGCACTTCATGCTCAAGGAGATCATGGAGCAGCCCGAGGCGCTGCGCCGCGCGATCTCTCCGCGCATCAAGGACGGCAGGGTCATCTTCGACGATCTCAAGCTCCCCGTCGAGAAAATGCGCGAATTTACCCGCATTTTCATCGTGGCCTGCGGCTCTTCGTATCATGTCGGCATGATCGGCAAGTACAATCTCGAGCATCTGCTGCGCCGCAATGTCGAGGTCGTGCTCGCGTCCGAATTCCGCTACAGCGACCCCATCGTGGACGATAAGTCGCTCGTCATTGTGATCTCCCAGTCGGGCGAAACGCTCGATACCATGGCTGCGCTGCGCGAGGCGAAAAAGCGCGGCGGCTACATCCTCTCCATCGTCAACGTGGTCGGCTCGTCCATCGCGCGTGAGTCGGATGACGTGCTCTACACCTGGGCGGGCCCCGAGATCGCCGTCGCGACGACAAAGGCCTACTCCACGCAGCTCGCAGTGCTCGACATGATCGGCCTTGCGTTTGGCGAGGCGCTCGGCACGGTGAAAAAGGAGGAGTACGACGAGGCGGTCGCAGAGCTTCAGAAGCTGCCGGAGAAGATGGAGCAGTTCCTCGCGAGCGAGAGCTGCGAGGCCATCCCCAAGTACGCTTCCCAGTATTTCAACCACAATTCTGTCTTCTTCATCGGACGCAACCTCGACTATGCGCTCGGACTCGAGGGCTCGCTCAAGCTCAAGGAGATCAGCTACATCCATTCCGAGGCCTACGCCTCCGGCGAGCTCAAGCACGGCACGATCTCGCTCATCGAGGACGGCACGCTCGTTATCGCGCTCGGCACCTACGCCCCGCTTTTCGACAAGGCCATGAGCAACGTGGTCGAGGTCAAGGCCCGCGGCGCGGACGTTCTCGCGCTTGCGACCGAGAGCCATCGCGGCGAGATGGCGAAGACCGTCGAAAATGTTATCACGATCCCCGATACGGCGCAAATGCTGCTGCCGTCGCTCGGCGTTGTGCCGCTGCAGCTGTTGGCGTATTATATCGCGCTCCAGCGCGGGTGTGATATTGATAAGCCTCGCAATCTTGCGAAATCTGTCACTGTTGAATAAAAAGGGAGCACCCGAAAGGGTGCTTCTTTTTTTGCGCCCGCAGGGCGCACTCTATTATCCCCCACACCGTGTGAGGGACGCGGGAAAGGGGGATATTCTCTTTCTCGAAAGAGAATATCCCCCTTACACCCCCAAGAGA
>OIDF01000142.1_pt1 | contig 72350 bp, 60 predicted proteins | sample 1581411 | NCBI WGS metagenome assembly OIDF01 (sample SAMEA3882515, study PRJEB24775) | human gut metagenome | biome: human-associated habitat; feature: intestine environment; material: feces | place: Netherlands | collected 2009/2010
ACTCGCTACCTCCACCTTGGCAAGGTGGCGCTCTACCAGATGAGCTACGGCCGCACATTCCATTTGTTTTTGCCGGTCTGTTGTCCGGCGACGTTGGTTATTATACCGCACACTCCGGCAGTTGTCAACCACAAATTTACATTTTTTTGAAAAAGAATGTCTTTTAACTCTGATACGTTCTTTTTATTTTTCATACGACGATTACACTCCCCCTTTTCGCTCTATTTCGCACGGCTGTGTGCACGAACAAAATACAGTTGCTTTCTATTTCACAAACTATTATAATAAAGAGGACGCTTTGTCAAACGGAAAGCTGCACCCGCGCGGGTGCAGCTTCCATTTATAGAAAAGAAAAAAGGAATTGCCAGCAAAAAGGAGCTAATGCAATGTATAAGATCACTGAAAAGGTCGCGCTGAACCCCACCGTGACAAAGATGGTCATCGAAGCCCCGCTGATTGCCAAAAAGGCAAAGCCAGGTCAGTTCATCATTGTACGTCCGTTTGAGGACAGCGAGCGTATCCCCCTGACCGTGGCCGGTTACGACCGCGAAAAGGGCACTGTGGATATCATTTTCCAGATCGTGGGCGGTACCACCATGGAACTGAACAGCCTGAATGCAGGCGATTGTGTCCACGATTTTGTCGGCCCGCTGGGCCGCGCCACCGAGACCGAGGGTCTGAAGAAGGTGTGCGTTGTAGGCGGCGGCGTAGGCTGCGCCATTGCACTACCCATTGCCAAGGAGCTGCACGATCAGGGCTGTGTGGTGCACAGTGTGGTCGGCTTCCGCAATAAGGATCTGCTGATCCTTGAGGACGAGTTCAACGCCTGCAGCGACGAGCTGCGCATCATGACCGATGACGGCAGCTACGGTACCAAGGGTGTGGTCACCGCTGCGCTGGACGAGCTGGTGGCTGCCGGCAACCAGTACGATCTGGTCATCACCATCGGCCCGCTGATCATGATGAAGTTTGTGGTCAAGACCTGCCAGAAGCACGGCCTGAAGAGCATCGTTTCCATGAACCCCATCATGATCGACGGTACCGGCATGTGCGGCGGCTGCCGCCTGACCGTAGGCGGTCAGACCAAGTTTGCCTGCGTGGACGGCCCGGACTTTGACGGCGATCTGGTGGATTTTGACGAGGCAATGGCACGCGGCACCATGTACCGCCCGTTTGAGGCACACGCCCGTGAGGCAGCCTGCAACCTGTTCAAGACTCAGGAGGGAATGTAAAATGGCTTTCAATATGGACCCCAAAAAGTGCCCCATGCCCACGCAGGACCCCAACGTCCGCAACAAAAACTTTAAGGAAGTGGCTCTGGGCTACACCGCCGAGATGGCTGTGAACGAGGCCAAGCGCTGCATCGGCTGCAAGAACAAGCCCTGCCAGTCCGGCTGCCCGGTGGGCATCGACATCCCGGAGTTTATCGCTCACGTTGCAGAGGGCGACTTTGAGGCCGCCTATCAGGTGATCAACCGCTCCTCTTCCCTGCCTGCCGTCTGCGGCCGTGTCTGCCCGCAGGAGAGCCAGTGCGAGGGCAAGTGCACCCGCGGCATCAAGAACGAGCCGGTGGCCATTGGCCGTCTGGAGCGCTTTGTGGCCGACTGGCACCGCGAGAACGTGCACACTGCACCCGTCGTTCCCGAATGGAACGGCCATAAGGTTGCCGTCATCGGCGCTGGCCCTGCCGGCCTGACCGCCGCCGGTGATCTGGCAAAGCTGGGCTACAAGGTGACCGTTTACGAGGCTCTGCACGTTGCAGGCGGTGTGCTGATGTACGGCATCCCCGAGTTCCGTCTGCCCAAGGCCATCGTCCAGCAGGAGATCGACGGCCTGAAGAAGATGGGCGTGGATTTTGAGTGCAACATGGTCATCGGCAAGGTGCTGACCATTGACGAGCTGATGGGCGAGTACGGCTACGAGGCCGTGTTCGTAGGCTCCGGTGCCGGTCTGCCCCGCTTCATGAACATCCCCGGCGAGAGCCTGAAGGGTGTGTACTCCGCTAACGAGTTCCTGACCCGCTCCAACCTGATGAAGGCTTACCTGCCCACCAGCAAGACCCCCATCCGCACCGGCAAGAAGGTTGCCGTTGTGGGCGGCGGCAACGTGGCTATGGACGCTGCCCGCAGCGCCCTGCGTCTGGGTGCCGAGAGCGTGTACATCGTCTACCGCCGCGGCATGGCTGAGCTGCCCGCCCGTAAGGAAGAGGTGGAGCACGCCGAGGAAGAGGGCATCATCTTCAAGACCCTGTGCAACCCCGTTGCCATCCACCCGGACGAGGACGGCTTTGTGCACTCCATGACCTGCATTGAGATGGAACTGGGTGAGCCGGATGCTTCCGGCCGCCGCCGTCCTATTGAAAAGCAGGGCAGCGAGTTTGAGCTGGAAGTGGATACCGTGATCATGAGCCTGGGCACCAGCCCCAACCCGCTGATCCGCTCTACCACTCCGGGTTTGGAGACCAATAAGCACGGCTGCATCGTGACCGAGGGCGACGAGGGCAAGACCAGCCGTGACGGCGTGTACGCCGGTGGTGACGCTGTGACCGGCGCTGCTACCGTCATCAAGGCCATGGGTGCCGGTAAGGCAGCTGCAAAGGCCATGGACGAGTACATCCGTAATAAGTAACAAATAGCAATAAGGGCGCTGCACATTTACCGTGCAGCGCCCTCATTTTGTGTTTTTAATGTACACCAGCCAGTTCCTTTACGGGGCGGCCGGTGCGGGTCATTTCAATCTTGCGGGATTTATCGTAGCAGTAACGGATGATGGCCTGCCGCCGCACAATGCCGATGAAAATGCCCCGGTCATCCACCACCGGGACGAAGTTCTGGCTCATGGCAGCTTCTACCAGTTCATCCATGCTGGTGGTCACAGTGACGGCCTTGTAGTCCCGCTTATGCGCAAACTCTGAGATGGGGATGTCCTCGGCGGCTTCCAGATCCAGACCATGGTATTTTTTCAGTCCCCACAGGATATCGCCCTCGGTCAGGGTGCCCACATATTCGCCCTTGCGGTTCAGCACCGGAATGGAGGCGTAGCGGTTATTTTCCCACTTTTCCAGCGTCTGCCGGAGGGTGAAGTCATCATAAACGTACATCAGATCCTGCTTTGGGGAAAGAAAAAAGAGAATGTTCATGCCAACAGCTCCTATCGCATTTTTTGCAGGCAATGCCCGTTGGAAAGGTCTGCCTGCGCTATGTAATGTGCCGTGCGTCCGGCGTATTCCGGGAAGTATCATGGAAAAAGGAGGCTAACCACCCCTTTTCCTTTTCATTTATATTTTAGCACTTTTCCATAGACAAAGAAAGCCAGACAAGGAAGCTTTTATAATTTATTCACAGATTGTTTTTCTTTATTTGTCATACTTTCCGTTTTGATGGGTTCCGCACAGCCTGCCTTCAGCATACCACGCCCGCTGCGCAAAGCGGCGCGCGGGCTGTCGAAGGAATTTGCTCTTTTTTCTTTACAAAAACCATGCAAAAAGAGCGCAAAAAGCAGTAAATCCAACAATTTGAACTGTACAACCACGGTGCAAAGTTGTATAATAGGGTGGGTGTTTATCTGAGGCAAGCTTCGTTTTGCACAGCCAATACCCCCGACCCTTGCGTGTATTTTTATGAAAAATAACATAAAGGAGCAGAGCGACTATGATCACTTCCCGTTTCCCGCTTGGGAATGTCAGCTTTACTGATGGGTATTTTTCCACCCTGGTGGGTGAAGCCACCAAACAGTGCTACGGCGTTGCTGCCATGGCTCCCCGTGATATGACTGACGCTGTGAAAAGCATGGTATACGGTTCCGATTACCCGGAAAAGGGTGTGCGCGTGACCCAGCAGAATGGTCGTCTGGTGATCGAGCTGCACATTGCCGTCAGCTACGGTCTGAACATTTCCACCGCCGCCCGCAGCATCTCCCACCGTGTCAAGGACGAGGTAGAACAGGCCACCGGGCTGAAGGTCGCCCGCGTGGTGGTGTCCGTGGATGATGTCATCGCCTGATTTGTCTGCAAACCCGAGCCGGGATTTTCCGGCCAGTTACTAAGGAGTAAGAACAATGATTTCTGGTAAGATCCTGCGCGACGCCATCATTTCCGGCGCCAACAACATCAACAACCAGCGTTCCCGCGTGGACGAGCTGAACGTTTTCCCCGTGCCGGATGGCGACACCGGCACCAACATGGGCATGACCGTGGGCGCTGCCGTGCGTGAGCTGGAGGCTCTGGACGACAGCTGCACCGTAGGCGAAGCTGCCAAGACTGCTGCTTCTGCCATGCTGCGCGGTGCGCGCGGCAACTCCGGCGTTATCACCAGCCTGCTGTTCCGCGGCTTCTCTAAGGCTTTGGAGGGCAAAAAAGAGGCTGACGCTGCCGATATCGTGGCTGCCCTGCAGAAGGGCGTTGAGGGTGCCTACAAGGCCGTGATGAAGCCCACCGAGGGCACTATCCTGACCGTGGCACGCGTTGCTTCCGAGGAAGCCGCTGCCAGTGATGCCGCCGATGTGCCCGCCCTGTGGGACGTAGTGCTGACTGCCGGCCAGAAGGCACTGGAGGATACCCCCAACCTGCTGCCCGTGCTGAAGAAGGCCGGCGTTGTGGACGCAGGCGGTCAGGGCATTATGGTCATCTTTGAGGGCATGGGCAAGGTGTTCCATGGCGAGGCCATTATTGCCGGCGGCGAAGCTGCCCCCAACAAGGCAAAGCTGTCCACCGAGAATGCCGGTAAGGGCGTGTTCACCGACGACCTGATGAAGGTAGAGGACATTACCAACGGCTACTGCACCCAGTTCCTCATCAACAAGAACGAGGGTGCCAGCGCCGCCAAGATGCGTGCCTTTGCAGAGTCCAACGGCGACAGCGTGGTGTGCATTGAGGATGATGACGTCATCAACCTGCACGTTCACACTGCCGACCCCGGCAAGATCCTGAGCGAGGCCATCAAGTACGGCTACCTGACCAACTTCAAGATCGAGAATATGCACGAGCAGTTCCTCGCCCGCCAGAAGCAGGGCAAGAGCCTTGAAAAGCAGGCTTCTGCCGAGAAGGCTCCCTCTCAGGCCAGCGAGTTCATCTACGCCGCCGTGGATCCCAGCCGCGACTACGGCTTTGTGGCTGTTGCCGCCGGTGAGGGTCTGAAGGCTGTGTTCACCGATCTGGCAGCAGACGCTGTGGTGTCCGGCGGTCAGACCATGAACCCCTCCACCGAGGATATTCTGGCAGCCATCCAGAGCGTGCCCGCCAAGACCGTGTTCGTGCTGCCCAACAACAAGAACATCATCATGGCTGCCGAGCAGGCACAGAAGCTGGCTGACCGTCAGGTGGTGGTACTGCCCACCCGCACCGTGCCCATGGGCATTACCGCACTGCTGAACTTCGACCCCTCTGTGAACGCCGAGACCAACACCATCAACATGATGGCTGCTGCCGACAAGGTGTCCACCGGTCTGATCACCTACGCCGCCCGCGACAGCGAGTACGATGGCAAGCGCATCCGCAAGGGCGAGATCATGGCGCTGGAGAACGGCAAGATCGTTTCCACCTCCACCGATATCACCAAGGCCACCTACCGTCTGGCACGCAATATGTGCAAGAAGGATTCCAGCTTCGTCACCATCATTTCCGGCTGTGATGTGAGCGATGAGGACGCCGAGAAGGTTACCGAGATCGTAAAGGCAAAGTGCCCCAACCATGTGGAAGTAAGCCACATCCGCGGCGGCCAGCCCGTTTACTACTATATGATCAGCGTGGAGTAAGCACTCCCCTGCCCTGATTTGACATTATCACAAAACACAAAGAGACTGCTGCATGGTATTCCGTGCGGCAGTCTCTTTTTTCTGGTGAAAAAGCAAGTCGGGAAGTTCCGCAGAACTTCCCGACTTGGAAATTATAAAAACCTTTCCGCTGAAAATGCCCAAAGCACACGCGGCGGGCATTCAAAATCGTCCAGACCTGATAAAAGGCCGCTGCACAAAATCTGTGCAACGGCCTTTGTTTCTCAGAAAAAGCTTACCTGACTGCTCTCGGGCAGGTCGCCCAGTGCGCCCACCTGACGCAGACGGTCCAGAATGCTGCTGCCCACACCGGAAGCCTGCTGCAGCTCCTCCACCGAGATATATTCCTCTCCGTGGATGGTCACCCGCTCCAGTGCATCGGCGGCGGCACCGCCCAATCCTTTCAGGGCGCTGAAGGGCAGACGCACCTTGTCGTCCTCCACCACATACTTGGAACCGCGGCTCTTGCCCAGCTCGATGGGCAAAAACTCGTACCCACGGCTCAGCATCTCGTTGACCAGCTGCAAGCTGACCAGCACGTCCTCATCCTTGGCGTTCTTTTCCTCCTTCAGACGGCGCTTGACCGCCTCCATGTGGGCACGCGCCACGGCAGCACCGCCGATGGCGGCTTCGTAGTCGATATCGTCGCCGCGCACGGTAAAGTACACCGCATAGAAGGCCTGCGGCTTGTAGATCTTGTACCACATCAGCCGGATGGCGCTCATCAAATAGGCCACAGCATGGGCCTTGGGGAACATATACTTGATTTTGCGGCAGCTCTCGATGTACCAGTCCGGTACCTCGTGCTCCCGCATGGCTTCCTCCCAGCCCGGCTGGAAGCCGCCCTTAGCCACCTTGCCCTTACGCACGGCCTCCATGATATCAAAGGCCATCTTGGGTTCCAGCCCCTTGCGCAGCAGGTACAGCATGATACTGTCACGGCAGCCGATGACCTCTGCAATGGTGCAGGTGCCGCTGCGGATCAGCTCGTCCGCGTTGCCCGTCCACACGTCCGTGCCGTGGGACAGACCGGAGATCTGGATCAGCTCGGAGAAATTCTTAGGCCGTGCCTCCACCAACATTCCGCGCACGAAGTTCGTGCCCATCTCCGGGATGCCGAAGGTGCCGGTCTGGCTGTCGATCTGCTCCGGGGTCACGCCCAGCGCTTCCGGACTGGTCAGCAGACTGTACACCTTGGGGTCGTTCATGGGGATGCTGTCTACCGGGATGCCGGTGTATTCCTCGAAATACTTGTAGAAGGTGGGCATATCGTGGCCCAGTTCGTCCAGCTTGAGCAGGGTGTCGTGCAGGTACTTAAACTCGAAGTGGGTGGTCAGCAGACCGCCCGCCACGTCATCCGCCGGGTGCTGGATGGGGCAGAAATCGTAGATCTCGTAGGTGTCCGGCACGACCACCATGCCGCCGGGGTGCTGACCGGTGGTGCGCTTGACGCCGGTGCAGCCCAGCGTCAGGCGGTTTTCCTCGGCGTGGTTCACGGTGCGCTGCCGCTCGTCCAGATATTTTTTAACGTAGCCGTAGGCCGTTTTATCCTGAATACCGGACACCGTGCCGGCCTTGAACACGTTGGCCTTGCCGAACAGTTCCTCAGTGTAGCGGTGCACATTGGACTGGTACTCGCCGGAGAAGTTCAGGTCGATATCCGGTTCCTTATCACCGTAGAAGCCGAGGAAGGTCTCGAAGGGGATGTCGTGGCCGTCCACCAGCATCCGGGTACCGCAATTGGGACAGTTTTTGTCCGGCAGGTCAAAGCCATCGTCCACGCTGCCGTCGGTGATGAACTCGCTGTGCTTGCACTTGGGGCAGCGGTAGTGGGGCGGCAGGCTGTTTACCTCCGAGATGCCGGAGAAATGCGCCACAGCGGAGGAGCCGACAGAGCCACGGCTGCCGACCTGATAGCCGCCCGCATTGGAGTAGGCCACCAGCTTGACCGCAATGACGTACAGAACCGCGTAGCCGTGGCCGCAGATGGAGTCCAGTTCCTTTTGCAGCCGCTTTTCCACGATCTCGGGCAAGGGGTCTCCGTAATCCCGCTTGGCGTGCTCCCACGTGGCATCGCGCAGCTGCTGCTCTGCGCCCTCGATGCTGGGCGGGTAGGTGCCCCGGGGGATGGCGCGCACGTTGTTGTCGATCATGGCGGCGATCTTGCGGGGGTTCTTTACCACCACCTCGTAGGCCTTTTCCTTGGGCAGATAGTAGAACTGCGCCAGCATATCCTGCGTGGTGCGGAAGAACAGCGGCGGCTGATTGTCGGCATCCTTAAAGCCGTTGCCCGCCTGCAATACGGCGCGGTAGATCGCATCCTCCGGCTCGGTAAAGTGCACGTCACCGGTGGCAATGACCGGCTTGTGCAGATCCTCGCCCAGCTTGATGACGGTGCGGTTGAATTCCTTGATCCGTTCCTCACTGTCCACCTTGCCGTCCCGCACCATATAGGCGTTGTTGCCCAGCGGCTGGATCTCAAGAATATCGTAGTAGGCGGCGATTTTTTTCAGTTCCTCGTAGCTGGTGCCGTCCACGATGGCGCGGTACAACTCGCCTGCCTCACAGGCGCTGGTGAGCAGCAGGCCATCCCGGTACTTGTTCAACAGGCTGCGGGGCACGCGGGGCTTTTTGAAGAAGTAGTTGACGTGTGCCTCGCTGACGATTTTGTACAGGTTCTTCAGACCCATCTGGTTTTTGACCAGAATGATCAGGTGGTAGTATTTCTTTTTCAGCACCTCGCGGTTGCCGCCAAGACCGGTGTTGATCTCGCTGACCTTCGTTACCTCTTTTTCCGCTAAGTCGTTCAGCATCACGCAGAAGATGCGTCCCAGTGCAGCGGAGTCCTCGCAGGCGCGGTGCGCCTCGTAGGCAGGCAGTTCCAGATGCTTGTTGATGGTGCCCTGTTTATAGTTGTGCAGACCGGGGTACATGGTCTGCGCCATGGTCAGGGTGTCGATATAGGTAGGCTCCAGCTTGATGCCGCTGCGCTTGGCTGCTGCCCGCAGAAAGCGCATATCAAAGGCGTGGACGTTGTGTCCCACCAGAATGCGGTCGCCCGCAAAGGCAAGAAAAGCTTCCAGCGCTTCCTTTTCGCTGGGGGCATCGGCTACCATCTCGTTGGTGATGCCGGTCAGCTCGGTGATCTTGGGGGTGATGGGCTTACCGGGCTTGACGAAGGTATCGAACTCCTCCACCACCTCGCCGTTGCGGATGATGACCGCGCCGATCTCGGTAAGGTACTCTACCCCGGGGTCAAGGCCGGTGGTCTCGGTGTCAAACACGCAGAACTCGCCGTCCAGTGGCTGATCCTTTACGCCGTAAACGCAGGGCACCATGTCGTCCACAAAATAGGCTTCGCACCCGTAGATGAGCTTGAAATCCGGGTCCTTTTTGTGGATGTCATCGGCTGCCAGCATGGCTTCCGGGTAACCCTGACACACGCCGTGGTCGGTGATGGCAATGGCGGGGTGTCCCATGCGGTGCGCCAGCTTGACGATGCCGCCGGGGTCGCAGAAGCCGTCCATGCTGGAAAGCTTGGTATGCAGATGCAGCTCCACCCGCTTTTCCGGGGCGGTATCCTCCCGCTTTTTGCGCTCCACGATCAGCACATCGTAGGGGTACACGATGTAGTCGTGCTCGTATTTATCGTAGGAGCAGTCGCCCCGCACGATGACCGTGCTGCCCTTGCCGATGCCCTCCCACTTGGAGCAGTCCTCCCCTTCCTGCGCGCGGATCTTCAGGTTGATGGAGCCGGTGTAATCGGTGATGGACACCGTGTAGATCTTGCGGTAGTTGCCCTTGACCTCAGTAAAGAACACATCGCCCCAGATCATGCACTTGCCGCCTTCGCCGCCCAGATCCTTGAGGGGGGTAAGGTTTTTGGGGGTGAACATTTTGCCGTGGAAGATGGTGACCGGCTTGTCGGTAAGGTTGAGTCCCTCCACCTTGATGGACGGTGCGGTGTTCTTTTTCTCGAATTTGACCACCGGCGGTGCGATCTTGCGCTCCAGCTTTTCCTCCATCTGCTGCTGCTCCGCCGCAGTCACTGCGCTTTGCAGCGTTACCTTGGGGGTAACGCCGGTATGCTCGGCAATACGCTTTGCAAGCAGTTCCTCAAAGCCCATCTCCTGCAAAAACTTTGTGCCGTGGCACACCCCCACCGTGATGTTCTGCCCGGTGATGGTAATGCTGCTCCTGTCCAGAAAGCCGTTGATGGGCACACCGTCCCGCTTCATGTCCTCCAGCAGGATGCGCAAAGCGTGCTCGTCCAGCATGGCATAGCCGAACAGGTTTTTGATCTTCAGTTCAAAGCCCTCATAGTCCGGCTGCAGGGAAGCCAGTAGCCGGGCGCAGAGATTCTGGTCCAGCGGGGCGGCGCTGCGCAGGGTAAACTCGACCTGCCTGTCCTGCCGCAGCATCCGGGCGTGCTCCACGATCACCTGCCCGAAGCAGGCCGCAAAATCCGGGTCCGCCATAAACTGCGGCCACAGCTGGGAAACAAGTGGTTTCACAAATGGTACTCCTTTTTGGTGGGTTCTTTACAGCACAAACTGCCGCACCCGTTTTTGCAGGTGTGGCAGTAGGGAAAAGAATGCTTACAATTTATAGATCTCGTCCATGAACTGATCCAGAATGTTATCGCCGGTCAGCTTTTTGATGGGCTTACCGTGGATGAACAGCACAGCCTCGCCCTTGCCGCCCGCAATGCCGATATCGGCTTCGCGCGCCTCGCCGGGACCGTTGACAACGCAGCCCATCACGGCCACCTTGATGGACTTTTTGTAGCCCTGCAGCCGCTTTTCCACCTCGTTGGCGATCTCTGTGCAGGGGTACTGGGTGCGTCCGCAGGTAGGACAGGTGATGACCTCCGGTCCGGTGACCGGGAAGCCCACGGCACGCAGGATGTTGAAGCCTGCCTCCACCTCTTTTTCCGGCTCGGCAGCCAGCGACACGCGGATGGTATCGCCGATACCCTCCAGCAGCATCCCGCCGATGCCCATGCCACTTTTCAGCAGACCCATCTGGTAGGTACCGGCCTCGGTGACGCCCACATGGAGCGGGTAGTCGGTGACGGCGCTGAGCTGGCGGTAGGCTTCCATCATGCGGGGCACGTTGGAGTTTTTGATGGAGATAACGATGTTGTTAAAATCGAACTTTTCCAGCAGCCGCACATGGTACAAAGCGCTTTCCACCATGGCTTCCGGGGTGGGTGCGCCGTAGCGGGCCAGAATGTGCTTTTCCAGACTGCCGCCGTTGACACCGATGCGGATGGGGATGTTCTTCTGCTGGCAGGCATCCACCACTGCCTTTACCCGGTCGTCATCGCCGATGTTGCCCGGGTTGATACGGATCTTATCTACGCCTATGTCCGCGCAGGCCAGCGCAGCCTTGTAGTCAAAGTGGATATCTGCCACAATGGGGATGTTCACTGCGTTTTTGACGGCCTCGATGCACTTTGCATCTGCCGGGCTGGGGCAGGTGACCCGCAAAATCTGACAGCCAGCGGCTTCGCACCGCTTGGCCTGCGCCACATTACCCTCGATGTCCTCCACCGGCACATTGAGCATGGTCTGCACCGCAATGGGGTTGCTGCCGCCAATGGTCACATTGCCGATCTTCACTTCGCGTTTTTTCTGCCGCATAAGGGTTCCCCTTTCTTATACTGTCCCGGTAATAAGCCGGAGAATATCGTTGTAGGTTGCAAAGAGCATTAGCCCGAACAGCAGCCCGAAGGTTGCAAGGGTGAGCACGCTTTGCAGCTTTTCCGGCACAGCATGGCCGGTGATGCCTTCAATGATCAAAAATACCACCTTGCCGCCGTCCAGCGCCGGGAAGGGCAGCAGGTTGAGGATGCCAAGGTTGACGGTGATGAGCGCCAGCAGCTCCAGCAGATCCTGCCAACCATAGCTGGCGGCCTGCCCGATGGCCGACACGATACCCACCGGGCCGGAGAGGTTGTTGATGCTCTCCCGCCCGCGCACTAAGTCCACAAGGGAGGTGAACACGATGCGGCCGTAATACAGCACGCTGTTGCCCGCCTCCCGCAGCACATTGCCGGGGGTCTTTTCCAGTCCATAGACGGAAAAACCGATGCTCATGTGGGTCTCGCCCTCTTCGTCCTGCCATGTGTCGAACTGCACCCCCGGCAGCTGCACCTTTTGGCCATCCCGCAGGACGGTAAAATCCGCACTGTAAGACTGGGTGCGCACCAGCTCGTACAGGATATCATTGGCCACAAAGCAGCGGCGACCGTTCACCGCCAGAACCTTGTCCCCCGCCTGCAGGCCGGTCTGCCCGCAGAGGGCACCGTCCTGAATGGCGTAGATGGTCTTGCTGGTGATAGGCTCATTCTGGGCGGCGATCAAAAACACCAGCACCACAAAGCCCAGCACGAAATTCATGACAGCACCGGCTACCATGACCAGTGCCCGCTGCCATACCGGCGCCTCGTTCAGAGGGATGCCGGTGGGCTGCACAGACGCTTCCGTCTCCGGGGCGGGCTGCTCCTGCACAGTATGGACAGCTTCTGCCTGCTGGCTTTCGGGGCTTTCCTCCCCTTCCAGCGCTACAAAGCCACCCACAGGCAGGGCACGTAGGCTGTACTGGGTGCCCTTATGGTTCTTTTTCCAGAGCACCGGCCCCATGCCGATGGAAAACTCGTTGACCTGAATGCCGCAGAGCTTTGCCACAATAAAATGCCCGAATTCGTGGATGGCGATCACCGCACTGAACACGAGCAGCGCGGCAAGAATGGTGATAATAAATGACATTCGTTCTCCTATACCGCCCCGGAACTGTTACAAAAACAGCGCCGGGGCGTATATTTCTGATAAAGCGTTACAGGTGTGCCTGCACGAATGCGCGCGCCATGCGGTCGCACTCGTACACGTCTGCCAGCGTATAGTCGCCGCCAAAGCTGTCGCTATCCACAACAGCCTCCACCAAGCGGCCGATATCCAAAAAGCCGATCTTGTCCTCAAGGAACAGCTTAACGGCTTCCTCGTTGGCACCATTGGCGGCGCAAGGGCCAAGACCGCCCTTGCGAATGGCCTTTTTGCAGGCGGCAAGGCAGCGGAAGGTCTCTTCATCGGCTACATCGAAGGTGAGAAACTTCAGGGTGGTAAAGTCCAGCTCCGGCACTACGCCCGGCACACGCTTGGGGTAGGTCAGGGCGTACTGGATAGGGATGCGCATATCCGGCACACCCAGCTGCGCGATGATCGAATTATCGCTGAACTGCACCGCAGAGTGGACGATGCTCTGGCGCTGCACCACGATTTGGATTTTTTCCGGGGGCAGACCGAAGAGCCATACAGCCTCGATCAGTTCCAGACCCTTGTTCATCAGGGTGGCGGAGTCGATGGTGATCTTCGCGCCCATGTTCCAGTTGGGGTGCTTGAGGGCGTCTGCCCGGGTCTTGCCGCGCAGCTGCTCGGTGGTCATGCCAAAGAAGGGGCCGCCGGAGGCCGTGAGCAGAATTTTGGTCAGGCTGGGGGCGCTTTCCTTATCCTGCAAACACTGGAAGATGGCAGAGTGCTCGCTGTCCACAGGAAGCAGCTGTACGCCGTGCTTTTCCACAGCCTGCGTGACCAGATGACCGCCGGTGACAAGGCTCTCCTTGTTGGCCAGTGCCAAGTCGTGGCCGCTCTCGATGGCGCACAGGCTGGCACCAAGGCCGGCAATGCCCACCACACTGTTCAGCACCACATCCGGGCCGTCCAGTGCAGCCAGCTCCTTCAGCCCCTCCGGGCCGGTGAGCAGCTTGGGCGCATTTGCCCGGCCTGCCAGCGCAGCGTCCAGCTTTGCGGCGGCGTCCAGGTCGGTCATGCAGACGTATTTCGGGTGGAACTCTTCGATCTGCTGTAAGAGCTTTTCCACATGGCTATGGGCAGAAAGGCCGTAGACCTCGTACCCTTGAGCGCGGATGACATCCAGACTCTGAGTGCCGATAGAGCCGGTAGAACCCAGCAGCGTAATTTTTTTAGACATAATAGTTTCCTCCCCTGTATCAGGCGTAGAACACGGCGGTAATGACCATGGTCACGAAGGGCGCGATGAACATCACGCTGTCAAAGCGGTCCAGAATGCCGCCGTGCCCCGGGAAGATGGTGCCGTAGTCCTTGATGCCGCACTGGCGCTTGACCACGCTGGCAAACAGGTCGCCGTAGATGCCCAGCACAGCGGCGATACAGCCCAGCAGCGCGATAATCACATACATGGAAACGCCGATATTAGAGCGGGTAAAGGCCTCCATGCGGTTTGCCGCTATGGAGTAGATGAGGGTGGCGACCACGCCGAACACCATGGTGCCCAGCACGCCGCCGATGGCACCCTCCACCGTCTTTTTGGGGCTGACCACCGGGCACAGCTTATGCTTGCCAAAGGCGCGGCCTGCAAAATAGGCGCAGGTATCGCCGCCCCATGCAAAGCAGAGGATGAGCAGGATGAAGAAAACCGCGTCATAGCCGAATTTTTCCACTGGCAGACGCTCCTTGAGCAGAACGAAGGAGTAGAAGCAGAAGATCACGATGCCCGAAAACACCAAAAGACCGCTGGCCTTCTGGTAGCTGATGGTACCGTTGCGCACCACCAGATAGATGGCAAAAAAGGTGACCAGCACAAAAGACATGGGCATGACCAGCTTGCGCATGGCGCTGTAGCTGGAAAGCATGACCAGCAATGTGTAGGGTACCAGCACTGCGTACATGAGCCAGTCCTTTTTTTCAAAGCCGAGGGCGCTGTAAATCTCGTGGATGGCGATCAGGGTGATGGCTGCGATCACCAGATTGAACACCATGGTGTTGAAGGTAAACATCACGCCGATGAGCACCAGAATGCCCACGATCGCAGTAATAATGCGTGTTTTCATAGGTTTGATCTCCTTTGTTCTTCCGGCAGCAGCCCCTTGCAGGGCAACACATTCCGACCCGAGGAAGTACCGGGTCTGTCGGGTCTGCACCATAGGTGCAGGGTTTGCAATACGGACAGATTGCCGCTCAGATGCCGCCGAACCGGCGGCTGCGGTGGTTGAACTCCTCAATGGCGGTATCCAGATCGGCGCGGGTAAAGTCCGGCCAGAGCACATCCATCTCCACCAGTTCCGAATAGGCGGCCTGCCAGAGCATAAAGTTGGACAGCCGCTTTTCTCCGCTGGGACGCAGGATAAAGTCCGGGTCCTTCTGTCCGGCGGTGTACATGGCATCGCTCATCATCTGCTCGTTGATGTCCTCGGGGCGGATTTCGCCTGCTACAACCTTTGCGGCCAGCTGCTGTGCTGCCCGCACGATCTCCGGGCGACCGCCGTAGTTAATAGCGATGTTCAGGGTCATGCCGGTCTTGCAGGCAGAGTCCCCTTCCAGTTCATTCATCATCTTTTGCAGTTTGGGATCCAACGCGGTGCGGTCGCCCAAAAACTTAATGCGGATATTGCGGTTCTTGTAATCAAAGCCCTCGATGAGGTACTGGGCGAACAGCTTCATGATGGCTCCCACCTCTTCCAGCGGGCGCTTCCAGTTCTCGGTAGAGAAAGCATAGAAATACACCGATGCTACGCCAAGCTCATCGCAGTAGTTGGCAATATCCTTGAACACCGCCGCACCTTTTTTGTGTCCTGCGGTGCGGGGCAGACCGCGGTTTTTCGCCCAGCGGCCATTGCCGTCCATGATGATGCCGATGGAAAGCCCCTCGGCAAATTCTTTGGGGTGTGCCATTTATACCTCCCGGCAGCAGGGCTGCCCTGCAAAAAGTGCCGCGCACCTTTCACCAGCGCACGGCACCTCCCAGTTGTTATTGTGTGCTGCGGATCAGACGGCCATGATCTCCTTCTGCTTTTCTTCCACGGCAGCATCAATGTTCTTGATATACTTATCGGTCAGCTTCTGGACATCCTCTTCCATAGTCTTCTGGGTGTCCTCGGTCAGTTCGCCGGCCTTCTTCATGGCCTTGGCCTTATCCATAGCATCGCGGCGCACGTTACGCACGGCAACCTTGGCGTCCTCACCCAGCTTGGAGACCTCCTTGGCCAGCTGCTTGCGGCGCTCCTCGTTGGGTGCGGGGAAGTTCAGGCGGATGGTAACGCCGTCATCAATGGGGGTGATGCCCACATCGCTGGCCATGATTGCCTTGCTGATGGGGCGCAGCAGGGTGCGGTCCCAAGGGGTGATGGTGAGGGTGCGTGCCTCAGAGACGGCCACAGCGGCCAACTGCTGGATGGGGGTGGGAGCACCGTAGTAGTCCACGACCACCTTATCCAGCACGGCGGGGTTTGCACGGCCTGCGCGCACAGCGGCCAGCTCGCGGCTCAGGTGCTCCACAGAGCTCTTCATCTTATCTTCGTAAACCTTGGTGTTGCTGCTCATTGTCGTTGTTCTCCTGTTTCTTTATTCTATTGATCCATGCAGGCAGCGCACTGCGCCGCTGCTGCTCTATCCAATCGTATGCAGTTGCACCGGGGCGCTATGCTCAGCCCTCGTAGACCAGCGTGCCCACGTTCTCGCCCTGCACAGCCCGTGCGATGTTGTCCGGGTCGGCCAGATCAAACACCAGAATGGGCAGCTTGTTGTCGCGGCACATGGTAGCTGCGGTGCCGTCCATAACGGCCAGCTGATCCTCCAGCACCTTGGTAAAGGTAAGGGTATCGTACTTTTTGGCATCCGGGTACTTGTGGGGGTCCTTATCGTAAACGCCGTCCACCATGGTTGCCTTGAACATCACGTCGGCGCTTACCTCCACGGCGCGCAGCGCGGTAGCCGTATCGGTAGAGAAGAAGGGGTTGCCAGTGCCACCGCCGAACACAGCGATCTTGCCCTCATCCATGGCGCGCAGAGCGTCCTTGCGGGTAAAGGCAGGGGCCACCTGCGGCATGGTGATCGAGGTGAACACCTCGGTGGGCACGCCCAGCTGCTCCAGCTTATCGGAGACAGCCAGTGCGTTCATCACCGTAGCCAGCATACCGATCTTATCGGCCAGCGTGCGCTCCATCTTACCACTGGAGCGGCCGCGCCAGAAGTTGCCGCCGCCCACAACGATGCCGATCTGCACGCCCAGTTCGTGAGCCTTTTTCACGCCGCCGCAAATAGCGTCCATGGTGGGCTCGTCAAAGCCCATGCCCTTTTCGCCGCCCAGCGCCTCGCCGCTGATCTTCAAAAGGATACGCTTATATTTCAATGCCATAATCCAAACACCACCTATTTTATCTTTCGCCGGACAGACCCGGCATTTTTGCTATACTCTATTTTACAATAAATTCGCCACATTGTAAACAGTCAAACGCGTCGTTCTTCGCAAAGCTTTTGTGAACGAATGCGCAACGCCCGCAAAGCCTGCTTTTGTTCCGGGGGGATGCGGTAGCTTTCCACCGCTTTCTGAATGGTCTTGTTGTGCGTCCACACGTCCAGCCGCTTTTCGGTCAGCCACGGCAGTGCCGCTGCGGGCTGCTTTGCCAGTGCCGTGGCAAAATACCACGCTCGCATCATATTGACATAGTATTCCTCGCTGTGCACCGCCGCCACCCAAGCCAGATATTCCGGCCGGAAGGCATCGTCCAGATAATACCGCATCAGCATCCCGATCCCGTAGCGCACGGTATACGTTCGGTCAGAGCTCAGCCAGCGCCGGATAGCAGGCAGCAGCTCCGGCTTATGCTGCGCAAACACCTTGGGGCTGAAACTATCGCAGACTGCCCAGTTATCCACATAGGGCAAAAAGCGCTCAGTTGCCGCCAGCGCTATGCCGTAATCCCGGACAGGCTCCAGCAGAAAAGCATGGAGGGCGTTTTCTTCACAATAAAAATGCGGTAGTTCTTGCAGAAATACCTCCGCTTCCGGGGTATCTGCCAACTGTTTTGCCAGCTTGCGCAGCAGCGGCACCCGCACCCCGATCACCGTTTCCGGTGGCAGGGTGGGCATCAGGCGGCTGTAAAAGATCTGATATTCCTTATCCTGCAACGCAAACAGCTGCGCACGGATCGCATCTACTTCCGGCATGTTGTCACTTCCCTTCTGCACCATTGTACCAGATGGGAAGGAAAATGCAAAGAGAAAAGGCTCCACCTTTTCAGATGAAGCCTTTGGGTTATCCCATGTTTTTATAATTGTATGTCCGCTTCCGTTTATTTCGGCTTTTTACCCCACCCTCTGGCGTTTATCCAGCCGCATTTTATCAGCTATCATCGCAATGAACTCCGAGTTGGTGGGCTTACCGCGCAGGTTATGGATGGTATAGCCAAAGTAGCTATTGAGGGTATCCACATCTCCCCTGTCCCATGCAACCTCGATGGCGTGGCGGATGGCGCGTTCCACCCGGCTGGCGGTGGTACCGTTTTTCTTGGCGATTTCCGGGTACAGGCGCTTGGTCACGGCGTTGATGTACTCCGGCTCGTTCATGGTGAGCAGGATGGCATCCCGCAGGAACTGGTAGCCCTTGATGTGCGCAGGCACGCCAATTTGGTGCAATATTTCGGTGACGGTCAGCTCGTCGCTGTCCACACTGGTGTGGAGCAGGTGTTTTTCTTGTCCGCTGGCTGCTTTGAGCACCCGGGCGGCAAGGACACTTTCGTCAAAGGGCTTGACGAAATAGTAGGCAAAGCCTTCGTCAAGCAGCTCCTGTACCATCTCCTCACTCTGGAACGCGCCGGTAACGAAAAACGAGGTGTGGCGCTCGCCTGCGGCGTTGTAGCGCTGCTTGACCGCCAGAGCGTCCAGCCCGGGCATAAAGGCGTCCAGCAGCACTACCTGCGGGCGAACGGCCAACATCTTCTGTAAAACCTTGTTTCCATCCTTTTCCACAACGGTCACTTCCACGCCCTTTTGCTCCAGCGCCTCACGACAGGCTTCTGTAATCTGAGCACCGGTATCCGACATCAAGAATCTCACTTTATCCATGGTTGTTTCCTCCAATGTGTGCAGTTCCCTTAACACCATGGATTTTACCATAATTTTCCAGATAGTTCAACGGTTTATTTTGGAAAATTATGGGAATTCCGCTCGAATGTCATACTTTTTTATGCTGCTGCGTCCGTTCCGGGCACGGAATGTGCCTGTTCCAGCATGGTTTGTGCAAAAATACCGTAGCCTCGTGTCGGGTCATTGACCAGCACATGGGTCACCGCGCCCACCAGCCGTCCGTTTTGCAGGATGGGGCTGCCGCTCATCCCCTGCACGATGCCGCCGGTCTGCGCCAGCAGTGCCGGGTCGGTGACGCGCAGCACCATGTTGCGGTGCGGGTCGGCGTCGTTCACCTTTTCTATATAGACACGGTAGCTGCGGGGCGTTTCGCCGCTGGTGGTGGTCAGAATCTCTGCCGCGCCGGGCAGCACCTCCTGCGCAAAGGCGATTTCCGTCTGCTGCCCCGCAATGGCGGTGCTTACCGTGCCGTAGACGCCGTTTTCGCCGTTGATGCAAATTCTGCCAAGGGCGTGGTCGCTGATAAATTTGCCCTTCAACTCTCCGGGGCTGCCGGCGGTACCGCCGGTGCAGCCAACGATCTGGCAGGCCACGATCTCGCCACTGCGCAGGGCGACCCGCTCGCCGGTGTCACTGTCGCTGATGGGGTGACCCAGCCCGGCGAATACCCCGGCCTGCACATCCACAAAGGTCAGAGTGCCCACCCCGGCGGAGGAATCCCGCACCCACATTCCTGCCCGCCACTGGGCGTTCTGCGTATCCCACACCGGCAAAAGGGTGGTCTGCCGCTGCTCCCCCTTGCGGACATAGACCACCTCCACCGCCGCACCGGCGGCGGCTTCCAGCGCGGCATGGACCTGCTCGTTGGTCTCGGTAACGGTGTTCCCCATGCGGATCACCCGGTCGCCCAGCCGCAGCCCTGCCTGCTTTGCGGGGTTTATTGTACCGGCGGCAGTGTGCACCTCGGAAAAGCCCACCACAAGCGCTCCCTCTGAAAACATCTTCACCCCAAAGGGCGTGCCGCATACCGTGACCGTGGGGCGCTGCATCACGGTGGCGCGGATGGTCTTGACCGGCAGCCAGCCGCCCAGTGCCAGCGTGGTCTGATAGCTGCCCGCTGCCCGGGTGCTGGCCACATTGCGGCTGCCGTGCCCGCGCAGCGGCTCCACCCAGCCAAAGCGCGGCAGCGTGAGCGTCTGTTCCGGTTCCAGATAGACTTCCTCCGGCAGGGCGCACCACAGCCAGCCCAGCGCCGCCACCACGGCCACCAGCAGATAGGCACCCATGATCTTCCCCCACCGGACGATGCTGTGCTTGGACATTTTACGGCCTCCCTGCGCATTTTTCGGGGTTAGTATGCGCAGACAAGCACGAAAAAACCGCACCCGCATCCAAAAATGGACACAGGTGCGGTTATGGTTTTATAGGGACAGGCGCTTATGCGTCCTGCAGCTCGCCGCGGCTGGCGGCCTTGAGGTAGGCGAAGATGAACTCATCGATATCGCCATCCATCACGGCATCCACGTTGCCGGTCTCGTAGTTGGTGCGGTGATCTTTGACCATGGTGTAGGGCATGAACACATAGCTGCGGATCTGGTGACCCCATGCGATCTCGTTCTGTACGCCCTTGATGTCGTCGATCTTATCCATATGCTGCTGCTTGGCGATCTGGTAGAGCTTAGCCTTCAGCATTTCCATAGCGTAGTCGCGGTTCTGGAACTGGCTGCGCTGGGTCTGGCAGTTGACCACGATGCCGGTGGGCTTGTGGATCAGACGGACAGCAGAGGAAGTCTTATTGATGTGCTGGCCGCCGGCGCCGGAGGAGCGGTACACCTGCATCTCGATATCCTCGGGGCGGATGTTCACCTGAATGGTGTTGTCCAGCTCGGGCATAACCTCCAGAGAAGCAAAGCTGGTCTGGCGGCGGGCGTTGGCGTCAAAGGGAGAGACACGCACCAGACGGTGCACGCCGTTCTCGCTCTTAAGCAGACCGTAGGCGTTGGCACCCTTGACCATCATAGAGGCGCTCTTCAGACCGGCTTCGTCGCCGTCCTGATAATCCAGCACCTCCACGGTCATGCCATGTGCCTGTGCCCACTTATTATACATACGATACAGCATCTCGGCCCAGTCCTGTGCCTCGGTGCCGCCGGTGCCTGCGTGGAAGGTAAGGATGGCGTTGCTGTGGTCGTACTCGCCGTTCAGCATGGTCATCAGCTGCAGTTCCTCCACAGCCTTGCCCACGGTGTTCACGGCCTCCTCGGCCTCGGGGATCATGGCGGGGTCGTACTCCTCGTCCAGCATCTCCAGCATGGTCTCAGCGTCATCGTACAGACCCTGCAGCTTTTCAAAGCGGTTCAGCTTGCCCTTCAGGTCGCCGACCTCGTCAAAGACCTTCTTGCTCAGTTCTGCATCATCATAAAATCCGGGGCGGGACATGGTGTGCTCCAGCTCCTGCACGCGCTTGCGGCTTGCTTCAATGGCCAGTGCTTCCTCCAGGTCCTTAACGGCCTTGGCGTGCTCGGCCAACTGCACTTTCAGTTCATCAGTCGTGATCATTCTCTAAGTTCCTCTCGTTCAAGGGTTTACATCATAACAATAATGTCCCCGGCAGGGTGCAAAACGCACGCGCAGCGCGCATTTTCTGCTCCGCCAAAAGACACAGTTTATACACAGATACTTCATTAGTATACCGAGAATCTGTGATAAAGTAAAGAGGAAAAATACTATCTTGCCGGATTTTTAAAGATTTTCACCTTTTCTTTTCATACCCGGGGGAGTATAATACCAGTATGATCGATTTCACAGGAGGATATCATGCCGAAATATTATGGCTGTCCCTGTGAGGGCTGCGGCAAGCCGCTGACCCTTCAGGACGACATCGTGGTCTGCCCGGACTGCGGTGCACCCTATCACCGCACCTGTTACGAGAAGATGGGTCTGTGCATCCACGCCCCTGCCCATGGCGCAGGCTATGAATGGAAGTTTCCTTATCAGGATGCGCAGCTGCGCACCTGTCCCACCTGCGGGGAGCGTACCCTGCGCAGCGAGAATGTCTGCCGCTGCTGCGGCGCTGCCCTGCCCCCTGAGAGCGCAGAACAGCCCAACGACCGTGCTGCCGCCAGCGCCGAGCAGAACCAGGATTTTGATTACAGCAGGATGTACCGGGACGAAATGTACCGTAATTTTACCGAGAAGGTCATCGACCCGGTGCACCGCAACGTGCGCGCCGCTTTTGGCAAGGATGAACTGATCGACGGCGTCCCCTATCAGGACTGGGTGGATTTTATCGGCACAGCCGCACCGGTCTACCTGAACGATTACAGCCAGATGCAGCTGCGTCACTCCAAGATCTCCATGAGTTTTTCAGCGCTGCTGTTCGGCCCGTTCTACTTTTTCTACCGCAAGGCGTGGAAACCTGCCTTCGGCTTTCTGGCCGCAGAACTGCTGCTGTTCATTCCCACCTTAATTAGTATGATGCAAACCACCGGAAGCCCCCTGACCGCCGGGATCAGCGCCTCTACGCTGGTAGTGCTGAGCCGCATCATGTCCCTTCTCAGCTTTGCACTGATGCTGGTGCGGGGGCTGTATGGCAAGTGGCTCTACCGCCGCAGCGCAGCGGCACGCATTCGCCGCATCCGTGCCGAGTTTCCGGACCCGGAGCAGCGCCGCGCCGTGCTGAACGCACAGGGCGGTGTCAGCTTTGCGGCCTGCATCGGTGCATTTATCCTGCTGATGATCGTAGGCAGCCTTTGCTCCATGCTGTTGGGGCCGGATCTGAACGCACTGGTAGGCACCTTTATCTGATAACGGTTCATGCAGGATGGGGATCCTGCTGAAAAGCGCGGTTCACCGTGCATAAAATGAGAACATGGGAGAATCATTATGAAAAAAGTCACCAAAGCCGTTATTCCGGCTGCGGGTCTTGGCACCCGCGTACTGCCCGCTACCAAGGCAATGCCCAAGGGAATGCTGCCCATCGTGGATAAGCCCGCCATCCAGTATCTGGTGGAGGAGGCCGTCCGCTCCGGTATTACAGATATCCTGATCATTCTGGGCCGCAACCAGAGCATTATTGAGGATCATTTTGACCGCAGCCCCGAGCTGGAGGAAAAACTGGCAAAGCCCGGCAAGGAAAAGATGCTGGAGGAGTGTCTGGGCATCGCCAATATGGCCAACATCCTGTTTGTGCGTCAAAAGGAGACGCTGGGTCTGGGCCACGCAGTCAACACCGCCAAGGCCTTTACCGGCGACGATCCCTTTGTGGTCATCTATGGCGATGACGTGATCTGGGGCGAGGATCCGGTCTGCGCCCAGCTGATCCGCGCCTACGAGGAGTTCGGCCGTCCGGTTGCCGGCGTGTCCGCTGTGCCTTGGGAGGACGTGAGCCGCTATTGCAGCTTAAAAACCACTCCCATCCACGACAACTACTTCTTTGTAGACGATATGATCGAGAAGCCCAAGAAGGGGCAGGAGTTCAGCAACTATTCCATTCTGGGTCGTGTGCTGCTGACCCCGGAGATCTACGAGATCCTTGCCCACACCAAGCCCGGTGCCGGCGGCGAGATCCAGCTGACCGATGCCATGGCAGAGTATGCCCGCACCCGCGGCGGCATGACTGCCGTGGAGTTCACCGGCAAGCACTACGATATGGGCAACAAGCTCAAGGTCGTGGAGGCGCAGGTGGAGCTGGCACTGCAGCATCCTGAGATCGGCGAGGAGTTCCGCGCCTACCTGAAGGAGTTCTGCAAGACGCTGTAAATTATATACTGCGTAAACAATAAAAACGGGGTTGTTGCACGAAACCATATGCAGCAGCCCCGTTTTTGCATATATTTTTTCAGATGAAAAAAGGGTTCAGAAACGCCCGCAGGCGATTCTGAACCCTAAACATGAAAATCAAATTCCTGATTTAGTTTGCCTGACTGGGATGCGGCACAGGCGGACGCTTGGTGAACATGGCCTTGAGTGCCAGCGGGGTAGCCACGCTGGACACCACGATCAGCAGGATCACAGCGGTAAAGTAGACCGGGTCTACCACACCGATGGCCAAGCCCTTCTGTGCCACGATCAGTGCCACCTCGCCGCGGGTCATCATACCGACGCCGACCTTCAGGGAGTCGTCCCAGTTGAAGCGGCAGACCTTTGCAGCCAGACCGCAGCCGATGATCTTGGTGATCAGCGCCACAACCACAAAGCAGACGCAGAACAGCAGGATCTCCGGGGTCAGGCCACTGATATCGGTCTTGAGGCCGATGGAGGCAAAGAAGATCGGCGCAAAGATAACGTAGTTGCTGATATCCACCCGGCGCTCTACATAGGGCGCGTCATCCATGGTGCACAGCACGATACCTGCAATGTAAGCGCCGGTGATATCGGCGATGCCGAAGTACTCCTCAGCAATGTAGGCCATGGCAAAGCAGAAGGCCATGCTCACGATGGTGATACGCTGGGTATGGGGGTTGCGCTGATCCAGCCACTTCATGGCGTAGTGCGCCACAAGGCCAACGCCCAGTGCGGTGGCAAAGAACAGCACCGTATTGAACAGCACCTTGCCCAGACCCGTACCGGTGCCGCTGCTGGCACCCAGCACGCAGGTGAGCACCACGATGCCGATGACATCATCAATGACAGCGGCACTGACGATAGTCGTGCCCAAAAAACTCTTCAGGTGCCCAAGCTCCTGCAAGGTGGCCACCGTGATGGACACACTGGTAGCGGTCATAATGGTGCCGATGAACAGCGCCCGGTAGAACTCCGGGCTGCCAACTGCGGCAAAGCCGTAGAATGCACCATATAATAAGGTGCCGCCCACCAGAGGCACAGCCACGCCAACGGTAGCAATCAGGGTGGCGATGGGGCCTGCCTTGATCAGCTCTTTCAGGTTGGTGCCGAGGCCGGTGGTGAACATGAGCATCACAACGCCGATCTCTGCAAAGATGGAGATGGAGTCGCTGATCTGCACCAAGTTCAGCACGCAGGGGCCGATCAGCAGGCCGGCGATGATCTCGCCCACCACCTGCGGAGCCTTGCACTTACGCGCCACCAGTCCGAAGAATTTCGCGCTCAGGATTATGATTGCCAGATCTCGAAACAACGAATACATGGATTATCCTCCTTTAATTTTTCCCGCTTTCCTGCCACTGCCGGAGCCCCGGCCCTGCCATATTGCAGGGAAAGCGTTTACATTATAGTCCTTTTTACCAAAAAATGCAAAACATTTTTTATCGTTCTTTTTGTCAAAAAAGCTTGACAGGCGCAAAGAAGCTTGCTATAATAAATTGCTGTCTGAACAGACACACCACACAGGCCGCGATACCGCAGCCTGTGTACCCTTGGCCTTGCAGATCCGCAGGGCCCTCAAGTCCAAAAGGAGGTGCTACAAAAATGGCAAAGTACGAAACCATGCTGATTACCAGCGCCGCTCTCGATGAGGAGGCTTCCGCCGCTCTGGTGGGTAAGTTCAAGTCCCTGATCGAGGCTAACGGTACGATCGATTCTATCGACGAGTGGGGCAAGCGCCGTCTGGCCTACCCCATCAACGACGAGGAAGAGGGCGTCTACACCGTGATCAACTTCACCAGCGAGCCCAGCTTCCCCGCTGAGCTGGACCGTGTGTACAAGATCACTGAAGGCGTTATGCGCAGCCTGATCATTGCTCACGAGGAGTAATTCTTCTGTGACAGAAAGGGAAACCGTACTATGTTGAATGTTGTTGCTATCATGGGTCGCCTTGCGCGTGACCCTGAAATGCGTCAGACCACTACCGGCAAGAACGTTGCTTCGTTCCGCATTGCCTGCGACCGCGGGCGCCGCGATGCCAATGGGCAGAGCGTGGCGGACTGGATCGATGTGGTTGCATGGGATCGGCAGGCCGAATTCGTCTGCCGCTATTTCCAGAAAGGTTCCCTGATCGTTGTGGACGGCCGTTTGCAGTCCCGTCAGTATCAGGATAAGACCGGCGCAAACCGCACTGCCGTTGAAGTGGTTGCCAACAACATCAACTTTGCAGGCCCCAAGAGCAGCAATGCAGGTGACGGAAACGGCTATCAGAATGCCGCTCCGTCCTACCAGAACGCAGCGCCTGCCCGTCCGGCTGCTGTGGAGGCAGCTCCCAGCTACTCTGCCGGCAATGCCGACGACTTCGCCGTCATTGATGACAGCGATGACCTGCCGTTCTGACACGAAACGGTCTATCCGTTAAAAATCCAATAGGAGGTAATAAGCAATGGCTTTTGAAAGAACCGAAGGCTCTCGCCCCGCACGCCCCATGCGTCGCGGCCGCAAGAAGGTTTGCAGCTTCTGTGTCGATCGCATCGACACCATCGATTACAAGGACGTGCCCCGTCTGCGTAAGTACGTCTCTGAGCGTGCTAAGATCATTCCCCGCCGTGTGACCGGCACCTGCGCTTACCATCAGCGCGCACTGACCATCGCCATCAAGCGTGCTCGTCACGTTGCTCTGATGCCCTACGTCAGCGACTAATCTTTAAAAAACCAACCCGATCAAAATAATCAGCAATCAGCAAAGCGCTCTCACCGATGACAAGGTGAGAGCGCTTTTTTGCTTGCGTTAGATATACTGTTCACACCAATGTTTTACCTTCTCCCCCACCTGCCGAGCGGTCAGCCCGTCGGTAGAAAGAAATGTTACGTTTTTCTTTTCCCGGAACCATTCCCGTTTCAGCGGCAGAAGGTGGTTCAGGTAATACGCAAAGAATTCCCGGGAACGGGTGGTATCTCCCGCTTTACGGGCACGCAGGACGGCTTCGGAAGCGTCCAGAAACAGAATGTGCTCCGGCATACAAGCCTGCACCGCTGCAAGCTCCGGGGCCAAAGCCTGCCGGATCGCTTCGATCTTCCACTCCAGCCCCCTGCTTTTGGGGTAGTTCAAGGTGTAGAACTCAATCTCCTCCGCGCCGAAATCCATCACGGCGTGGGGGTATTTTTTTGCTTTCTGCCCGCGGCGCAGCTCATTGCGCAAAAAAAGCCGTTGGATCTCCAGATAGTCCGCATAGCTGTTCTTATTCAACCCACGCTGCTTTATCTCTGCAAGGACGGCAGCGTTGTCCTCAAAACAAACCTGTACCTGTTGGCAGTGCTGTTCCAGATAGCGGGCTGCCGTGGTCTTTCCCACTGCCATGCAACCCTGTAAGGATAAGATCATAACATTTTGCCCCCTCTCCTTTTTTCACATAGTATAGCACATTCAGCTGTGTACCGGGAAGCGTTTTTCGCGCAAAAAGTTACAAACCGGTACGATTGTCCCGGTTGTTTATGACTTGTACCGGGAATTATCGGTATTTTCAGATTTGCTGCTTTGCGCGCAAATCAAACTGCACAAATGCGAGGGTCGGCATTGCACACCTTGTACAAAGTTGTATCACACTTATTGATTTTTTATACAGAATGTGCCATACTAATGTCGCTGGGAACGTTTCCGACAACGTTCCCGAAACACTTTCAGAAAGTGAGGCCCGCCGACATGGCAAACCTGACCATCAAGGACATCGCACGGATCAGCGGTTGCTCTGTCAGCACCATCTCCCGTGTGATCAACGACAGGCCGGATGTCCGCCCGGAGACCAAGGAGCACGTTCTGAAGGTGATGCGGGAGGCCGGGTTTGTGCCCAACACCAACGCCCGACAGCTGAAGATTCAGCAGTCCCGCAGCCTTGTGTTTGTGGTAAAGGGCACCCGGAACATCTTCTTTTCTGATTTTCTGGTGCAGCTCCAGCGCGCCGCCACCCTGTACGGATACAACGGCATCGTCTCTTACTTGGACGAGAACGCCAACGAGATCGACGCCGCCGAAAAGATCCTGCGGGAGATCAAGCCCAAAGGCATCATCTTCTTGGGCGGCAGCGTAGCCAACTTCCAGCGGGGCTTCGACCGTATCAATGTTCCCTCGGTGCTCACCACGCTGGTCACGGACGAGTTGGACTTCCCCAACCTTTCCATGGTGGGCGTAGATGACCGGGCAGCGGCCTATACCGCTGTGGACTACCTGATCCGGCAGGGGCACCGCAAGATCGCCGTTTTGGGCGGTCCGGTGACCAGCTACCCCAGTCTGATGCGCCGTCAGGGCGCACAGCAGGCCATGGAGGATGCGGGCATTGTGTTCAACGACAAGCTGTACGGCCTGTCCAACTACGATTTCGAATCCGCCTACCACGCCATGAACAGTCTGCTGGCCCGACGGGCAGAGTTCACCGCCCTCTTCGCCATGAGCGATGTCATCGCCTTTGGCGCCATCCGGGCGCTGGTAAGCGCCGGGCTGCGGGTACCGGAGGATGTTTCGGTGATTGGCTTTGACGGTATCACGATGTCCCGCTACTGCGTACCGGTGATGACCACCATCGTCCAGCCCAGCGAGCAGATCGCACTGCAAAGCATCGAACTATTGGTGCGGCAAATCGAGCATGGCTCCTCTGCCCAGACCGTGACCCTGCAGCCGGAGTTGCAGCAGGGCGAAAGCGTAAGGGCAATTTAAATGTTGTATTCCCTCCGTCGAAGGACGGAGAGTATATAGTTGATCTGTAATTTTAATAAGAAGGAGAACTTATTATGAAAAAGATGATCACTCGTCGTAACTTCCTGAAGGCCGCTGGCGTTTCTGCCGCTGCTCTGGGTCTGGCTGCCTGCGGCGGCTCTTCCAGCAGCACCGCTTCCTCTGCTGCCAGTTCTACCGCTGCTTCCAGCACCGCTGCAAAGGCAGACGGCAAGGTCTACTACCTGAACTTCAAGCCCGAGCAGGATCAGGATTGGCAGGATCTGGCCGCTGAGTACACCAAGGAGACCGGCGTGCCTGTGACCGTTGTCACCGCCGCTTCCGGCCAGTACGAGACCACCCTGATGAGCGAGATGGAGAAGAGCGAGGCTCCCACCCTGTTCCAGGTGAACGGCCCTGTTGGTCTGGCAAACTGGAAGGATTACTGCTACGACCTGTCCGGCAGCCAGCTGTACGGCGAGCTGACCAGCGATTCCTTTGCACTGAAGGACGGCGATGCCGTTACCAGCATTGCATACGTCATTGAGACCTACGGCATCATCTACAACAAGGAACTGCTGACCGCTGCCGGTTACAAGCAGGAGGACATCAAGGGCTTTGCCGACCTGAAGAAGGTCGCTGATGACATTCAGGCTCGTAAGGCTGAGCTGGGCGTGGACGGTGCTTTCACCTCCGCCGGCATGGACGGTTCTTCTGACTGGCGCTTCAAGACCCATCTGGCAAACCTGCCCATCTACTACGAGTACAAGGCAGACGGCATCGGCTCCACCGACGCCATCAAGGGCACCTATCTGGACAACTACAAGCAGATCTGGGATCTGTACATCACCGATTCCACCTGCGACCCCAAGCTGCTGGCTTCCAAGACCGGCAATGATGCTGTTGCTGAGTTTGTGGGCAAGAAGGCCGTGTTCTACCAGAACGGCACCTGGGCTTACAATGACGTGAAGGATCTGGGCGATGACAATCTGGGTATGCTGCCCATCTACATCGGCGTGGACGGCGAGGAGAATCAGGGTCTGTGCACCGGTTCCGAGAACTTCTGGTGTGTCAACAACACCGCTTCCGAGGCCGACATTCAGGCTACTCTGGACTTCCTGTACTGGTGTGTCACCTCTGAGACCGGCACCAGCGCAATGGCTGACAAGATGGGCTTCGTCATCCCCTTCAAGAAGGCTAAGGACTCCACCAACCCCCTGATCACCATTGCAAACCAGTATGTGGCCGACGGCAAGACCAGTGTTGACTGGTGCTTCTCCACCATGCCTTCCGAGGAGTGGAAGAACGGCGTGGGCAGCGCTCTGACTGCATACGCAGCAGGCACCGGCAAGTGGGACGATGTTGTCACCGCATTTGTGGATGGCTGGGCCAAGGAGTACAAGCTGGCTAACGGCTAAGCCTTTGACCGGAGATCTCCCTAGGAATTAAAAAGGGAGGCGGGCGAAAAGTTCGCCCGCCTCCTTTCCTTTTTTATCAGACAGCTCCCTCAGGAGGTATATCATGCAAAAAGCCATTAGTAAATACTGGCCGATATTTGTGCTGCCTACTCTGGTCGCCTTTATTATCGGCTTCATCTGGCCCTTTATCTGGGGCGTTTATCTGTCCTTCCAGCGGTTCACTACCGTTTCCAAGACCACCTTTGTAGGCATCCAGAACTACACTGCAGTATTTCAGGATTCCACCTTCCTGCACGCCTTCGGCTTTACGGCGGTCTTTACCGTGGTGAGCACTGTGCTCATCAATGTGTGCGCCTTTGCAATTGCGCTGGTGCTGACCCGCGGCATCAAGGGCACCAACATCTTCCGTACCGTGTTCTTCATGCCCAACCTGATCGGCGGCATCCTGCTGGGCTACATCTGGCAGATCCTGCTCAACGGTGTGCTGGCGAACCTGCAGAAGCCCCTGCTGGCACTGGATGCCAAGGCCGGTTTTGTCGGTCTGGTCATCCTGATGTGCTGGCAGCAGATCGGCTACATGATGATCATCTATGTGGCCGGCCTGCAAAGCGTGCCCGGCGACCTGATCGAGGCCGCTAAAATCGATGGTGCCAACGACCGCGAGATCCTGTTCAAGATCAAGATTCCCATGGTCATGCCCAGCGTGACCATCTGCACCTTCCTGACCCTGACCAACAGCTTCAAGCTGTTCGACCAGAACGTGGCTCTGACCGCAGGCGAACCCGCCAACGCCAGTGAAATGCTGGCACTGAACATCTACAACACCTTCTACGGCCGCTCCGGTGCGCAGTGGAAGGGCATTGGTCAGGCAAAGGCTGTTGTGTTCTTCCTGATCGTGGTGGTCATCTCGCTGATCCAGCTCCACTTTACCCGCTCTAAGGAGGTGCAGCAGTAATGTCGAAACAGAAAAGAACCTGGGATGTCATCCTTGTTGTTGTAATGGTGCTTCTCTGCCTGCTGTGGATCTACCCCATCGTGCTGATCCTGCTGAACAGCTTGAAAACCGAGGGCAGCTTTACCACCTCTACGGTGTTCCGTCTGCCCACCGCCGAAACCTTTGCCGGACTGCGCAACTACGTTTACGGCGTGACCAAGATGAACTTCCTTTCCAGCATGGGTTACAGCCTTCTGATTACTATCACCAGCGTGGTGCTGATCCTGCTGTGCTGCTCCATGACTGGTTGGTACCTGACCCGCGTAAACAATAAGCTGAGCAAGTTCATGAACCTGCTGATCGTGTTCTCCATGGTCGTTCCCTTCCAGATGGTCATGTTCACCCTGTCCAAGACCGCTGACCGTCTGAACCTGAACAACCCTTGGAACATCTGCATCATCTATCTGGGCTTCGGCGCCGGTCTGGCCGTGTTCATGTTTACCGGCTTTATGAAGAGCGTGCCCATGGAGATCGAGGAAGCAGCCATGATCGACGGCTGCAACCCCATCCAGATCTTCTTCAAGGTCGTGTTCCCCATCCTGAAGCCTACCATGATCTCCACTGCTATTCTGGAGACCATGTGGGTGTGGAACGACTACCTGCTGCCCACGCTGGTGCTGGATATCAAGAAGTACCGCACCATCCCCATGGCGATCCAGTATTTCCGCGGCGGCTACGGCCGTGTGGAGCTGGCCCCCATGATGGCCTGCATCATCATTGCTATCATCCCCATTATTATCCTCTACATGACCTGCCAGAAGTACATCATCGAGGGTGTCGTGGCCGGTGCTGTAAAGGGCTAAGGAGGTGCACGTTATGCGTGCAAGCGGCATTCTGATGCCGGTGTTCAGCCTGCCGGGGCCTTTTGGTATCGGTACGCTGGGCAGTGAAGCGGCCGCATTCGTTGATTTTCTGGCCGAGGCAAAGCAGACTTATTGGCAGATCCTGCCCATCGGCCCTACCGGCTATGGCGACAGTCCCTACCAGAGCTTTTCCGCCTTTGCCGGAAACCCCTACTTTATCGATTTCCGTCTGCTGGCGGCAGATGGCTATTTGACTGCTGAAGAGATCCCCGCCGCGCAGCCGGTGGACACCGTTGACTACGGTGCACTGTACAACCAGCGCCCGGTGCTGCTGAAAAAGGCTGCTGACCGGCTGCTGGCAGCCCCCTCCCCTGCTTACGAGGCCTTCTGCGCGGCACAGAGCTTCTGGCTGGAGGACTACGCCCTGTTCATGGCGGTAAAGGCAGAGCAGGGGCAGGCAGGCCTTGCCGACTGGCCGGACGCCCTGCGCTGCCGGGAGCCGGAGGTCATTGCCGCCGCAAAGGCACGGTTGGCAGACCAGATCAGCTACCACAAGGCGGTGCAGTTCTTCTTCTACACCCAGTGGAACGCGCTGAAGGCCTATGCCAACCGCAAAGGTGTCCTGCTGGTGGGCGATATTCCCATCTACGTCAGCCCGGATTCCAGTGACCTGTGGACCCACCCGGAGCTGTTCCAGACTGATGGACAGATGCACCTGACCCATGTAGCCGGCTGCCCGCCGGATGCCTTTGCGGCAGACGGACAGTTGTGGGGCAACCCGCTGTATGATTGGCCCGCCCACAAGGCCACCGGCTTTGACTGGTGGAAGCGGCGCATGAAGCACGCCACCTCTATCTACGATGTGGTGCGCATTGACCACTTCCGCGGTTTCGAGAGTTACTACTCTATCCCTGCCGAAAACACAACGGCTGCAGGCGGTCACTGGGAAAAAGGCCCCGACCAGGACTTTATCCACGCCATGCAGCAGGCGCTGGGCGGCGGCAATATCATCGCCGAGGATCTGGGCTACTTGACCCCGGAGGTGAAGGCGATGCTGGCCGAAAGCGGCTACCCGGGCATGAAGATCATGCAGTTTGCCTTCGACAGCCGGGAGTCGGGCAACTACCTGCCCCACACCTACCCCCGCAACAGTGTGGTGTATACAGGCACCCACGATAACGTGACCACCGAGGGTTGGCGCAGCAACGCCAGCGCCGAGGACGTAGCCTACGCCTGCCGGTATCTGCGCTGCACGCCGGAGACCCTGACTGAAGGCATGATCTGTGCCTGCCTTGCCAGTGTTTCGGACACCGCCATCATCCCGCTGGCAGACTGGCTGCATCTGGGCAGCGAGGCCCGCATCAACACCCCCAGCACACAGGGTGCAAACTGGCGCTGGCGGCTGACGCAGTCCCTGCCCGCTGCATTGGCCGGGCACATCGCCGCGCTGACCACGCTGTATGAGCGTGTGCCGAAAGCACTTTGACCTCGCTTCCCTTTCGCTTGGTAACCTGTAAAACACACAAGGCATCTGCTTTGCCCGCTGTTGCGTTCTGCGCAGCGGGTACGGTCAGATGCCTTTGTTGTTGATCGGCTTTTTCAGCACATTTTTGCTACAACATTTTTTCGCCGTAAAAAAGCAGGAGTTTTGCGTGTTTATGGCGTATTCAGGTCAGTTTTATAGCGCATCGTCACAATATATTCACAAATGTATCATGATTTTCAAACCCGCGCTCTCTTGTCATTTTTGTGCAGATATGCTACAATTCAGTTACTAGATGAACTGCCCCTTGGGGAGTTCTGTGTGCGAAAGGAGTTTTCCATCATGGATCATACATATCAGCGCCCGCTGCAGCTGCCCGCTTGCTGCTCTGTGCTCTCTGCCGAGGAGATGACCTATACCGAGGGCGGTGCCCTTTCTATCAACATCACTCCGGAGCAGGTGATGGCCTTTGGCATCAATGCCACGGTAAACCTGCTGGGCATGATGGGCCGCTATGCGTTCCAGGCTGCAGTTTCCGGTATGCAGAATGCCCTGAACGATGGTTTGGGTGTTGGTGATGCAATTGGGCACTACTGGGGCAAGCTGAACACATGGAGCAAGGTTGCCACGATCGGTATGGCTGGTCTGGGCGGTTATTATGCCTATTGTCAGGCACGCAGCATCTATCTCTCCATCAAAAATCTTGTGGACGCCTTTAAGAATACGTACAACGAAATTCAGGCCAAAAAGAAGGCAGAACAGGAGGCCGCCGAGCAGCAGAATTGTCTGCCTACTCTGGTAGCTCTGTGCTGATCTTTCATCGACCCGGAAAGGAGTGTTTTTATTTATGAAAAAGCTTCAGCTGCCCTCTTCCTACGCAGCCCTCTCCCCCGAGGAGCAGTGCGCTGCCTTTGGCGGCAGCGAATTCGGCGATGCTGTCGGCAGCTTTTTTGACAATCTGCACTTCAATGATTTCTTCTGGAACGGTGGGCTGATCTCGTTTTCCTTCACCTTTGTGCCCATGCTGCTTTTCCGCGTGATCAAGACAGGTGTGCAGACCGGGATCAAGCTCTCTCAGCAGATCGGCCGCCTGCTTGGCATCACCCGCGAGGCTACCGTCACTGCCGTCCAGTACTTGGATAGTACGCAGCAGCGAAATGACCAGCCGGTCGAAAATTCTCTCCCCCAGCTTTTTTCTCTTCAGTAATAAGCTATAAGAAAGCCGTGCATCCCGGAGCATTCCGGCCATGCACGGCTTTTTGTTTTGTTCAGATCACCCGGACTGCACCCTGCTCCCGCAGGCGCAGCACATAGCAGCTGCCCTGCCCGAATACCTGCTCGATGGCTGTATGGTACCGCTCCAGCAGCTGCCCGGGCACATAAGCCTGAATGGTGCCTGCAAAGCCGCCGCCCTGCATCCGCCATGCGCCCTCACTGCCCTGCAGAATGCTCTGGCTCAGAGCCAGCGCTACGGACAGTCCCTGATGCCGCACATCCGCTGTGCAGTACACATTCTGACACAGCGCAAAGGAAGCCTGTCCGCTCTGCTTCACCAGACCTGCAAACACCGGGAACTGCTTTGCATAAAGCGCATCCCGCTGCGCCAGCGTGCGGGCATTCTCCTCAAAATAATGGATCGCCCGCAGCACTGCACGGTCTCCGCAGCAGCTGCGCAGGACAGGCAGTGCCATCCAGAACGCGTTCTCTTCCACCTGACCCAGCAGCGGCTTGCCGAAGCAGGCGGCCACCTGCTCCATCTCCTGCCGGATCGCCGCAAACTCGCTCGTCAGTTCGCTGTGGCTGCCCCGGGTATCGGTGACGCAGAGGAACATTCCTTCCGGCAGCAGACCGTCTGCATGGAGCTTTTCGATCTTTGGGGTGCGCGGATCGGCAAAATCCGCAAAGATAATGCCGCCCACCGCACTGGTCAGCTGATCCAAAAGACCGCTGGGCTTGCCGAAATAGGTGTTTTCCGCATACTGGCAGATGCCCGCCAGCTCTGCCGGGGTCAGCCCGGTGCTGTATTCCTCGTTCCAGATAGAGGCCATGCCCATCTCAAAGGCCGCCGAGCTGGACAGACCGGAGCCCCGCAGCACATCGCTGGCGGTGTAGGCGTCAAAGCCGCCGATCTGCTTACCCACTGCGCGGAAGCCCTCGGCAATGCCGCGGATCAGGCTGGCCGAATGGGTGCTCTCCCCTGCCTGCGGCTCTGCAGTGGCCAGATCAATGACATCCAGCTTGTTGAACCCCCGGGACTTGACCCGCACATAGCCATCCGTATTGCGGGCCGCCACTGCCACCAGATCCAGCGTGACCGCCGCCGCAAGGCCGTAGCCCCCCTGATGATCCGTGTGGTTGCCGCCCAGCTCTGCGCGCCCGGGTGCAGAGTACACCTGCACCTGCCGCCCAGGGCCGAAATACAGCTCGAACTGCTCCAGCGCAGCCGCATAGCGCACGCGCTGCCGCTGCAAAACCGCCGGATCCGCCCCATAAAGTGCAGCAAGTACGGCGTCCCAGCTGCCCTGCAGGATCTGTTTTCTGAGTTGTGCACTGGTGGCCATGACAGCTCCTCCCCTCCGGAATAAACGATTCTGCTCTTTTTGCCTATTGTAAAGCATTTCGGGCGTTTTTTCAATTTATTTGACCTAAAAATCCAAAATTTGGCGTCAGGTGCAAAGAATAAGATGTACTTTTGTTGAATTTGCAGGGCATTCTATGGTATACTGGGTGCAGAATGTGACAGGACGGAGGTAAAGCTGCCATGCCAGACGTTTATAAGCAATCCTTTAAGCAGAATTACACCAACAATATCGAATTGTCCATCTTCAACTGCGGCTTGGAGCGCTGCGCTCCGGGCCAGACATGGGGACCCGGCATCCGTGACCACTATCTGATCCATCTGGTGGTATCCGGCAAGGGCATCTTTGAGGTGGGCGGCCGCACTTGGGAGGTAAGCGAGGGCGACCTGTTCTTTGCCCGCCCCAGCCAGCTGATCCGCTACACCGCCGACGAGCAGCAGCCGTGGGAGTACAGCTGGGTGGGCTTTAACGGTGCCTGTGCCCACAAGCTGGCCGCGCAGCTGCCCTTTACGGACGATGCCCCCGTGCACCACACCAGCGACCCGGACGGGATGCGGGCAGCGCTGACCAACATCTATTCCTCCCGCGGGCTGCAGCCACAGGACGAGGCAGCCATGGTGGGGTATCTGTACCTGTTTATCGCTGCCTTGATGCGGGAGACCAGCGCAGGCAAGCCCCACACGGCCTCCTCCTCCAGCCAGTATGTGCTGAACGCCATCAAGTACATCCAGTTCAACTACTCCCACGACATCTCCATTGACGATGTAGCCAAGAGCGTGGGGGTTTCCCGCAGCCATCTGTACCGGGTGTTCATGTTGAACGTGGGCAAGAGCCCCATCGACTACCTGACCGAGTACCGCATCAACGAGGCCTGCAAGCTGCTGCGCGCCGGCAACCTTTCCATTGCGGAGGTTGCGGTGTCGGTAGGCTTCTTTGACCAGTTCTACTTCTCACGGGTGTTCAAGCGCGCCAAGGGCGTGCCGCCCAGCAAGTATTTTGCCGCCCAGCAGGACGCCGACCCGGCAAGCCCTGCCCAACTGTAACCTGAGCCCATCACACAAGGAGAAACCATGCCTTTACAGAAAAACCAGATCCTGACCCTGCGCATCGAACGCCTTTCCAGCGACGGCAGCGGTGTGGCCCACAGTGCCGATGGCGAGGCCGTATTTGTCCCCGGCACCGCCCCCGGGGACGAAGCACGGGTGCGCATCGTGAAGGACTGCGGCCGGTATGCCTTTGGCATTCTGGACGAGCTGCTCACCCCCTCGCCGGACCGCATTCCGGTTGACTGCCCGGTAGCAGGCCCCTGCGGCGGGTGCAGCCTGCGGCATCTGGATTATGCCGCTGAGCTGCGCGCCAAACAGGAAGGCGTGCTGGATGCCTTCCGCCGCATCGGCGGGCTGGAGGTGCCGGTGCTGGATATTCTGCCTTCTCCAGACGTAGACCGCTACCGCAACAAGGTGCAGTTCCCTGTGGGCATAGACAAGAACGGCGTGCCCTGCATCGGCTTTTACGCAGGGCGCACCCACCGCATCGTCCCCTGCCCGGACTGCAAGCTGCAGCCCAGCGTGCTGAACGAGATTGGCAACGCGCTGTGCGCCTTTTTTGCACAGCAGGGCATCCGCCCCTACGACGAGCAGAGCGGCAAGGGGCTGGTGCGACATATCTTCCTGCGGCGCGGCGCGCACAGCGGGCAGATCATGGTGTGTCTGGTATGCACCCGGGCAAAGCTGCCCCACGCAGAGCAGCTTTGCACCGCGCTGCGGGGGCAGTTCCCGGCCATCAGCACTATTCTGCTCAACGTCAACGCCAAAAACACCAACGTCATTTTGGGCAGTGAAAATCACATCCTGTACGGCCCGGGCTACATTGAGGACACGCTTTGCGGCGTGCCGGTGCGGTTGGGACCACTGTCCTTCTATCAGGTCAACACGCTTGCCGCCGAGCGGCTGTACGGCGTTGCTGCGCAGTACGCGCAGCTGACCCCGGACGACACGCTGCTGGATCTCTACTGCGGCATGGGCACCATTGGTCTTTCCATGGCAGGTCAATGCCGGGAGCTGATCGGCGTAGAGATCGTGCCGGAGGCCATCGAGAGCGCCAAGGCCAACGCTGCCCGCATGGGCGAAGCCGTGGCTGCCAAGAGCCGCTTTTTCTGTGCCGATGCCGGACAGGCTGCCACCCAGCTGGCTGCCGAGGGTCTGCACTCGGACATCGTAATGCTGGACCCGCCCCGCAAGGGCTGCGATGAAGCCACCCTCTCCGCCGTGGTGCGCATGGCCCCCCGCCGAGTGGTATATGTCAGCTGCAACCCCGCCACCGCCGCCCGAGACGCCGCATGGCTGGAGCAGAATGGGTATCACGCAGAAAAGGTGCAGCCGGTGGATCTGTTCCCGAGGACGAAACATTGCGAATGCGTGCTCTTGATGTCAAAAGTCCAGTAATATAGTGCGGTGATTCGTTTAATATCGTTTGGACATCATTTCACAGTCTGAGCCGTTCTCGTCCTTGGAAACAGGTCGAGGGCGGTTTTCGAGAATTTGAGCAATATCTAAATCGTAGCCACAGGGGTAGTGGATAATTGAGTTTCTGGATTAGATGTTTGGGCTAACAGCGAATCCACTAACTCAGGTATCTGGGGGTATCCAGTGTAGGATTTAGATGTCATCCCCCTATAACGCAAAAACGCCGCCAGCGTAGCATGTGAAATCATCACACGGTACGCTGGCGGCTATGCTTTTATTGTTTATACAGCTTTCGGCGTGAGCCACTTTTCTGAGGAAGACGTCCGTTGCGTTTCACATAAAGAAACATCTGGCTAACAAAAAAGAATAAAGCTGATTTTTATGCCCTCATTATTCTCTATAAATAGCACTGCACCGCAACTCTTGACGTTTCTCATCCAGAGAATACCGGATAGTAATCACACCATTTTCTGTCTCTACTTCTACCTGTTTTGCATGTTCAAACAACCTGCGCAGGCGGCGGTACTCGTCCCGCTGCGCATCCGTGTAGCGGGACGGCATATCCGAGGTAAGGAACACATTGCCCAGCAGGGCGTTGACTGTGGCAAGGGTGCGTTTTTGTTCTGCCGTCAGCTTGCAGTTTTCCTTCCGGAGGAAGAACACATCCGGGTCGCTGCCATAGGCACGGCCATTGAGCTGACGCCGGAACACCGTGTTGTTCAGCGCCTGCTTTGTGGACACCCGCTCCCGGTGGAACAGGCGCATATACCACACATCGTCCCAGTCCAAGCTCACGTCGCAACTGACACGGCAGTAGTCCACCAGCCCGAAGGCAGGCATCACCGGCACGCCGCAGCCGAGGATGGCTTTTTGTCCGCACCAACTGCGCAGCAGCTCCATGGCACGGCGCATCCGGGCGGCACGACTCTCGTGGGCGTTGCCAAAGGGGGCAGCACCGTACAGAAAATCCAGCTTGACAAGGTCGAAGCCCCAGTCGTTCAGCACCCGGTCAAACACCCGGCGCAGATAGTCCAGCACGGCTGGGTTGTCGATATCCAGCGCATAGAAACTGCTCCAGTTGCTGCCGCAACACCACGGTTTGCCGTCCACTTTCAGCAGCCAGTCCGGGTGCTGCCGGAAAAGGGCAGAGTCCTTTTCGCACACAAAGGGTGCAAGCCATAGCCCAGCCTGAAATCCGGCGGCGTGAATTTCCTCCACCATGCCTTTCAGCCCGTGGGGGAATTTCTGTGCATCTGTTTCCAGCCAGTCGCCCACCTTCGGCTCCCAGCCATCGTCGATCTGGAACAGGTCTCCCGGGCAAAGCAGGCTGCGGCATCCGGTCAGGTCCTCCCGGATGGTGTCCTCGGTAATGTCCTGATAGCGGTTGTACCAGCTGGAATAGCCTGCCAGCTTCTTTTCGATTCGAGGACGGATGCCCATAGCCTGAAACCAGCCGTCGAACACTGCCGCCTCGCCGCCCTCGGCAAAAAACAGGTCGAACAGAGCAAAGCTGCCGCCGGGATGCTCCACCCCGGCGCAGTCCCGCTCCAGCGTCAGCAGGGCTTTGCCGCTGTCGTAGCGGAGGATGGTGTAGCCCGGTGTTTCATCCAGAGAGGCCACAAGCCGGAATTGCGCTCCCTTGCGGAAATAGCAGTAGGAAAAGCCGTGGCTCTGCCCTTTTCGATGCCCGTAAGGTACAAAGTGATAATCGCCGTAGCGGTCAAAGGCATATTTCTTGCGCAGAAAGCCGGGGATATGGTCGGTGCCGCGCAGCTTGCCGTTCCGGTTTAGCTCCGGGCTGTATGTCCATGTCTGGTAGCCGTTCATGAACAGGCGCTCGTCTGCCTCCATCTTCCACGGCAGCTCGGCACGCACGGCTTTCAGCGTCCCGGCAGGCAGGTCAGCGGAAAGATGCATCGCACCGCAGCCCGGGTGCACCGGGGCATCGCCCTGCCGCACACCGCCGGTGGTCTCTGCGTACCAGTGCAGCGTTTCAGTCATGGTGCGTTTCCTCCCCGTGAAGCTGTGCGCTGATCTCGGCAGCGCGGGCATCCGTCAAAACGAACTTGCGGCGGAACAGCACCAGCGCACCTGCCAGCACCAGCATGGGCAGGACCGTCATCATCAGGCGCAGACCCAGCAGCGTTCCGGCGCTCTGTACTGCTACGGGGCCGGTCTCCTCCATGTTGCCCACAAGACCGATGAGATCCAGCCCGATGCCGGTCAGGAACACCGCCACGCCGGAGGCAGCCTTGACCACAAAGGTCTGCATGGAAAAGATGACGCTCTCCTCCCGGCGTCCGGTCTTGAGCTGGCCGTAATCCACACTGTTGGAAAGGAACAGGGTGGTCAGCACGGTCAGCATCCCGTTGCAGGCGAACACGACAACGCCCGGGATGCACAGCAGCGCCAGACTGTGGGAAAGGCCGGTCAGGCAGAACACCAGCAGGGTGGCGTAGCCGCACAGCGCCAGCACAAGGCTCAGGTGAAATACCTGCGTGCTGCTGAATTTTTTGCGCAGCAAGGGGTAAAGCACCATCATGCCAAGGATCTGTGCCGCACCGCCCACGGTGGAAAACAGGGTGTAGGTGGCTTTCCAGCCCGCACCGCCAAGGTCGTATTTGAAGAAATAGATGATGAAGTTGGAGGTAAGGTACAGCGCCGAGTTGATCAGCACAATGCTGCCTACCACCACCATAGCCTGATCGTTGCGGAACAGGGCGGAGAACATCTCCTTTACGGTGGCGGTCTTCATCTCACTGGGGGTGGTTTCTTTCATGGAAATGCAGCACACCAGCTCTGTCACTGCAAAAATTACCGCTACGATCAATGCCACCCAGCGGAAGCCGGCGCGCTCGCTGTCGCCGCCAAGGGCTCCCACCAGCAGCATGGTGAACATGGCGATAAGTGCCGAACCAACGCCCGCACAGGTACGGCCCACCATGGAGAGGTTCTCCCGGTCTTTGGGCGTGCAGGTCACGGCGGGGATCATGGACCAGTACGGAATATCCATCATGGTATAGGTGACGCCCCACAGGATGTACACCACGCTGAAATAGACCATCAGCGCTGCTTCGTCCAGCACAGGGGTGGCAAACAGGGCGTAGAGTACCAGCGCATTGAGCAGCGTACCGGAAAAGATCCATGGACGGAAACGCCCCCATCGGGTGCGAGTCTTTGCCACTAGAACCCCCATAAAGGGGTCGTTGAAGGCATCGAAGAACCGGGCTGCCATGAGCACCAGCCCCACAAAGCTGGCCGAAAGCCCCAGCACATCCTGATAATAATACATGACGTAGGAAGCCGACAAGGCATACACCATATCCTTGCCCACGGCACCAATGCCGAACGCGGTTTTCTGTTTCAGGGTCAGTTCCATACAGCATCCTCCTTTTCAATGGTGAACCGCAGCACAACGGGCTGGGTCTGCGGTGCAGAAACGGTCAGCGCGGCTTCTCCGGCAGTGCCCACGGTGCGCAGATAGGTGCCGGTCATGCCGCCTTCTGCCACGGCGGTCTGCGGACCCACAAGGGCGGCGCTGCCCTCCACCGCAAACTGCACCGGGAACTGTGCGTAGGGGGCTGGGGTGCCGTTCTCGTCCAGAATGCGCACCCGCACAACCGCCATATCGTAAGTGTCTTTTTCCCGAAGAACCGTCCGGCTGACTTTGACTTCCAAGTGCAGCTTTGCACTGGGGCAGAGGGTCACGCTGCGCACCACGTTGCCGTCCTGTACGGCATCGAACCGCCATCGGGTAGCTTCGCCGCCCCAGTTGCCCACATATTTGCCGTAAAGCGCCACGCCGTCCTTAAAGGCCATTTTATAGCGCAGCATACACCAGCCGAATTTGACCTTGTAGGCCAGCGGCAGCCCTGCCAAGCCATATTTCCCGGCAGCCAGCAGGCAGTCCCGCACGGCGGCGGCCTTGGCGGGAGAAAAGTGCTCCTGCGTTTCCAGCAGCTCGCCGATGGTGTCGTCCATCACAAAGGGCGGGTGGGGCAGCGCCGTCCACTCGCTGCGGCGCAGGGCGGTGACAAACACATCGTTTTTGTAGAGCTTGACCTGCTGGGCATTGCTGAAAACGTAGGCCGTGCCCAGCTGCCCGGCGGGGTTATCTCCGATGTCCATGGAGGAGCTGACCGCCAGCACCGGGTCAGTATCGCCCTGACTGGCATAGACCGCAGCCGCCAGCTTCGGGTTGCGGAAGCTGTCCAGAACGCCGTGGTAGCAGATGCGGTCGCCGGAGCCGAAGTCCTTGTGGGTCTGGTAATCGAACATGCACCAGCCGAAGCACCCGGCGTGCTCCCCACTGGCATAGGCGGCGTTCTGTACCCGGACGTGCCGCAGGGCGTGTTCCTGCCGGTGCGGGCCATCGTCAAAGGGCTTGGTGGGGTACATGTGGCCGTTGCACTCCGAAATGAGCAGCGCCTTGCCCATATCCGGGGTCACGTCCTTTTTAGGCTTAACACCGGGCGTTGTGCCGTTGTGAGAAAAATCGTTGTAGGCGTAAACATCCTCCAGCAGATGGCTTTTTTCCAGATAGCGCACGCCGGAGGTAGCACGGCTGGGGTCCAGCTGATGGGCGATTTTGTTGGTGCGGGCATAGAAGGCATCGTCGTCCACGCTCTCGTTGATACGCACGCCCCACAGGATGATGCTGGGGTGATTGCGGTTCTGCAAGAGCATCTCCTGCAGCATCTCGCAGGCGGCGTCCTTCCAGTTGTCGTCCCCGATGTGCTGCCAGCCCGGCAGCTCGGTGAACACCAGCAGACCCCGCCGGTCGCACTCGTCCAGAAAATACTGGCTTTGGGGGTAGTGGCTGGTGCGCACGGCGGTGCAATGCAGCTCCTCCTGCAAAATGCGGGCATCCTCCCGCTGCAGGCTTTCCGGTGCGGCGTAACCGATGTAAGGGTAGCTCTGGTGTCGGTTCAGACCCCGCAGAAAGGTCTTTTTGCCGTTGAGGTAGAAACCATCCGCCCGGAACTCTGCGGTGCGGAAGCCAAACGTCACCTGTTTGCGGTCGATGGGCTGTCCGGCTGCGTTCAAAAGCTCTGCAATGGCATGATGCAAAACCGGATGTTCTGTATCCCACGGCTGTGCATCCGGCACAGAAAGCTGCATCTTCCCGGTTTCTGCCGCAGGTGCAGTCTGCTCTGCCAGCAAAGTGCCCTCAGCGGTCTCCAGCCGGATGCGGACAGCCACGGCTGCGGGCGTAAGCTCTGCTGTCCACTGCACCACAGCCTCCTGCAGGGTGGGCGTGTAGACGAACAGATCAGTCAGACGGCTTTCTGCCGTAGCTTCCAGCCAGACCTCCCGGTACAACCCGCCGTAGGTCAGGTAATCAATGACAAAACCAAAGGGTGGAATCGTTGGGTCTTCACGGGTGTCCAGCTGCACGGTCAGCAGGTTTTCACCCTCCCGGTCCACAAGGTCGGTGATCTCCACCGCAAAGCCGGTATAGCCACCCCGGTGCTGCCCGGCAACCCTGCCGTTGACCCGCACCACCGCCTGATGGGCAGCGCCGTCAAAGCGGACAAACAGTCGGGGCGCAGCCTGCACCGGCGGCACTCGGAACCGCTTCCGGTAGCCGCAGACCATCTCGTAATCAGCGGGGGTGGCATAGTGCAGCGGCACCTCCCGGCAGGTATGGGGCAAGCGGACGGCTTGTTGTTTTGGCACCGGCAGCCCCTTGCCAAAGGCCTCTGTCCAGTGTCGTGTGAACTCCCAGTCCTCACAAAAACTGTGTTTCATCGCGGCAGCACTCCTTCCAGTAAAATCGAGATCATTTCCTCCAGTACAGCCACATACTGCACCCCGCTTTCTGCCAGACTACGGTCTGCCAGAAAACTCTCGATGGATGCGGTGATCATCTGCCGCAGCACCGGCAGGGATACCGGACGCATGACCCCCTCAGCCACAGCCTGCTCCAGCAGCGCCATGGTGGGCTCCCACCCGTTTTCCAACTGACTGCGCACCCGCGCCGCCACCACTGGGTATTTTTCGTCCAGCTCCTTCATCTGCCGCAGGTCCAGCGCAGCATATTCTGCCGGCATGGCAATGATGACCGCCCGCAGCTTTTCCTGCAAAGTACCACCGCCCGCCAGAATTTCCTGCTTGCAGCGGTGGATCTCAGCAAAGGCGTGGTCTACCATATCCAGTAAAAGCGCCTCCTTGGAGGGGTAAACGGTGTAGATGGTCTTTTTGCTGATGTGCAGCGGCTCTGCCACCTGCTGCATGGTGAAATGCAGCCCCTGTTGACGGAACAACTGCATCGCCTGCGTGCGCACCAGCGCACCGAGCTTTTCCTGCATGAGCGTCCTCCTTGTGGAAACCGTATTTAGCTTTCCAGTTTCCATTCTAGTACGGAAACCAAGTTAAATCAAGCAGTTTCCGCATTTTCTGCGTTCTGACGAAGAACCAGAGAAGAATCACAGCAGAATGCCATATCTCAAAACGCGGTAGCCAGAATGGTATCCGTAAAGCTGCGCATAGTACTGTTTATGATCCGATAACAAAATTGATATTTCTACCTGCCAATGATAAGATCGCGACAAGACCATATTTCACTCAGAGGAACTTTACAATGGCAAAAAAGAAAGCTGCTGCCTACCGCCTTGCAAAACTGAGCCTTACACTGCGCGGCATCAGCCATAATCTTGGCGAGACCAACGATTCCCGCTTTGCCCACGCTCTGCACAAGGGACTGTATTTCGACTACATGATGGCAAACCCGCCTGTCTGATTTTCAGGCGGGCATTTTACTTTGCCAGGATTTTGAGAACTACGATAAACTGCCCCCGAAACAGCACGATCTAGCGCGCTGCTTCGGGGGCAGTCTGTTGTTTATTCAATTATAAAGTTACTGCTTTGCACTTTCCGGGGCGACCTCAAAGTCGATCTTGCCCAGATTGACGTCCGCACGCACGATGGTGATCATCATGGTATCGCCCAGATTCCAGTTCTTGCCGGAAACGGGATCAGAAAGGCGCACGCCCTCGGTAAGCATGGTGCCGGTGGCGGTCAGGCTGGAAGCAGGTACAAAGCCTTCCACGCCGTTTTCCAACTCGATGAACAGGCCGCGCTGGGTCACGCCGGAGATGCGGCCCTCGTAGCACTCGCCCAGATGGCGGCGTGCATACTCGGCCTTATAGCAGTCCTCGGCCTTGCGCTCGATCTGCATGGCGATGACTTCGCGCTCGCTGGCCTGCTTGCTGACGTCCTCGGCAAACTCGCTGTAACGCAGGATCATGGTGTCCTTGTCCGTGCCCTTGAGCTGGGCGGTCATGATACGGTGGATAGCCAAGTCCGGGTAGCGGCGGATGGGGCTGGTGAAGTGGGCATAGTCCTGCAACACCAGACCATAGTGTCCCTTGGGTTTTTCCTCGTACACAGCCTTGGACATGCAGCGCAGCATACCAACATTGATGATCTGCTCGTAGGCAGTGCCGCGCACGCCCTCCAGAATGGCGCTCAGCTCCTTGGGGGTGGGCACGTCCTTGGCAAAGTGGTCATTGACGCCGCAGGCCTGCAGCAGGCCGTGCAAACGCTCCAGCTTTTCAGCGTTGGGCTCCTCGTGCACGCGGTACACAAAGGGAATCTGCTTTACGCGGGCAAAGTGGGCAGCGCACTGGTTTGCCAGCAGCATGAACTCTTCGATCATAGCTTCGCTCTCGCCGGAGGTGCGCTTTTTCACGTCGATGCAGTGACCATCCTCGTCCAGGATCAGCTTCACCTCGCCGCTCTCGATATCCATGCAGCCGCGCTCCTTGCGCAGGCGGGCACGGTGGCCATACAGCTCCTTCATAGCAGGCAGCTGCGCCAGTACTTCATGGTACTTGCCGGTCAGTTCGTCATCGGTGCTGCCGGCCAGCAGGGCGTTGATCTCGGAGTACACGCCCTTGACCCGGCTGCGGATGACGGACTTGACAAAGCGGTAGTCGGTCAGATTGCCGTCCTTATCCAGCCGCATCAGGCAGGAGAAAGCCAGCCGCAGCACGCCCTCGTTCAGGCTGCAGATGCCGTTGGACAGCTGCTTGGGCAGCATGGGCACCACCTGATCGGCGTAGTAGACGCTGGTAGCGCGGTTAAAGGCCTCGTTGTCCAGCTCGGAGCCGGGCTTGACGTAGTTGGAAACATCCGCAATGTGCACGCCCAGCTCAAAGCCGCCGTCCGGAGTCTTGGTCAGGCTGATGGCATCGTCGATGTCCTTGGTCTCGGCGCTGTCGATGGTAAAAATGGGCAGGGCGCGCAGATCCATGCGGCCCTCGCAGTCCGCAGCAGACACCTCGGCGTTGTCCAGCTTTTTGGCCTCGTCCCGCACCTTGTCCGGGAAGCGGTTGCGGATATCCTGCGCGTAGAGCAGTGCCTTTGCGCAGCGCTTTGCCTCGTCGCAGCTGCCAAAGCGCATGGCAACGCCTACACGGTGATCCTCCTGACGGCTGCCGCGCAACAGAATCTCCACTGCCACCTTGTCGCCGTCCTTGGCGCTGCCTTCGCAGTCCCGCATGACCTGCATGGAGATGGCGGGGCAATCGTCCGGCACAAACTTCAGGCGGCCCTCCATGCGGTGCATGGTGCCCACCAGAGAATTTTTCTCTTCCAGAACAGCAAGGATCTCGCCCTCATCGCTGCCCTCTACCCGGGGATGTGCAAACTTTTCCACCAGCACCTTGTCGCCGGGCATTGCGCCGCGGGTGAACCGGCCGGGGATAAAGATATCGCTGGTGCCGTCCTCCAGCATGACGAAGGCAAAGTTTTTGCCCAGCTTTACCACCTTGCACAGCAGTGCCTTGTCGGCACGGCCGCTGCGCACGGTGAAGAACACGCCCTGGCGCTGGCAGATGACAGCCTCGTGCACCAGCTGGTCCACAGCCTCCATCACCTTGCGGTCTGCGCCGCGATCCCCGCCGAACTTATTTTTCAGATCTTTTACGGTGCACGGCTGATTCTGGATCGCGTGCTCAATTTTATCGCGCATTGCCATAAAATATTTTCTCCTTCACTTCCGTGGCCGTGCATCTCCTGCGGAGCACAGCCCTGCCTTGGGACGGGCACTTTCCCCTGTCCCCTCTTTGCGGCAGCCCGCAGAACCGGCTGCCCACACTTTTTCTGCACAGAAAAACAGCCCCGTCCGTTCACGGGGCTGCAACGCCTTCTCAGCCTGCCAGACGGCCTGCAAACAGGCAGGCCAGAATAGCAACCACAAAGAACACCACGCCTGCAATGCGGGTGACCTTAGCCAGCATCTGATCTGCCGGGGTCAGACGTGCATTGTTGGCACCGCCCACACTGCCGTTGATGGCACCGGACAGGCCCTGACCGTGGGTGTGCTGCATGAGGGTGAGGAAAACGATGACCAGCGAAGCCACCAGCAGAATGGCACCGCCAACAATTTCGATAACAGACATGAATCGTAACGCTCCTTTTATTTGTAAATACGGAAAACTACGCAAAAATACAACTATATAGTAGCATAACAAAGCCAAAATTGCAAGTAGAATCCGCGCATTTAACCCGCTGCTTCCAGTGCGTTGCAGACCTGCGCAAAGATGGTTGCACCGGAGTACGCCGTGTGCACCGCACCGTCCTGCAATACCACAATGGTGTAGCGGGGCTTTTCTGCCGGCCAGAACCCCGCAAACCACAGGTTGCAGCGCTCGGTGCCCTCCGGGGTGAACTGCCCGGTCTGGGCGGTACCGGTCTTGCCGCCCGCCCCGCCGGAAAGCCCGGCGGCATCCTGCGCGGTGCCCTGCTGCACCACCTGTACCAGCATAGCGCGCAAAAGCGCTGCGTTCTGTGCTGAGATCACCCGCCGCCCCCGGGGGTGGCTGAGGGTCTCCACCGGTTGTCCGGTGGTCTCGTCCAGCGTGGCTTGCAGCACATAAGGGCTGCGGTATACGCCGTCCGCTGCAATGGTGTTGAACAGTGCCGCCACCTGCATAGGCGCTGCCAGCAGGCTGCCCTGCCCAAAGCTGAAATTGGCAAGCTGCCCGCTTTGCGCCAGCTCCTGCGGGGCGGGCAGCTGCCCGGCCTCGGCGGCAAGCCCCTCTGCCAGCGGCAGGCTACACCCAAAGCCAAAGTCTTTGGCGGCATCCAGCAAGCTTTCCGCGCCCAGCTGCTGTCCCAGACGGATAAAATAGCCGTTGCAGCTTTTTTCCAGCGCGGCGGCAAGGTCCACCTGTCCATGCGGCACCCCGCCCGCGCAGCGGAAGATCTGCCCATCCACTACCACCGCACCGGTGCACTCGAAAACCGGCTGCAAGCCCGCTTCCAGCGCAGCCGCCGCCAGCACCGGCTTGAACACTGAGCCCACCGCGTAGCTTTGCAGTGCCCGGTTTAGAAAGGGACTGTTCTCCGCCTGCAGGCTGTCGGCAAGGTTCTCCGGGTCGTAGCACGGCACACTGACACTGGCGCGCACCGCCGCTGTGGCGGTATCCAGCACCAGAATGCAGCCGCTCGTCATGGTACTTGCCGCCACTGCTTCCACTGCCCGCTGCACCGGGCGGGAGATGGTCAGCTGCACGCCAAGCGCCCCGCTGTCGGCTTGCAAAAGCCTAGCCGTTTCTCCGGTGCGCAGCGTACCCTGCGCCGTCACGGCGCAGACAAGACTACTGTTCTCCCCTGTGCCGGAAAGCACGGCGTCCAGCGCCTTTTCCAGCCCGGCAGCGCCATGACCCGTGCTATCCAGATAGCCCAGCAAATGCTGACACAGCGGCACCGCCGCATACCGCCGGGCGGTAGGATAACCGGTCAGCCCAAGGCGGGCGGGGTCGCAGCTTACCTCCAGTAAAAACGGCGCAGCACGGCTGCGGCTGCGGTACAAAAGCGCCTGCCCGGCGGCATCGGTGCAGGCATACAGGCGGTCGTAGTTTCCCTGCCCGGGAAAGCATACCACCTGCCAGCGCTCCTCAAGGCCGGTGAGCAGCCGCCCCTGCGCATCGTAAAAGTTGCCCCGTCGGGCGGGCAACTGCAGGGTGACCGTGCTCTGCGCCGCAGCCCGCGCAGCATAGGCGGGGTGCAGCGCCAGCAGATACAACCGGCACAGCACCACCGCAAATCCCAGCAGCAAGGCGGCATACACCGCCAATACCCGTTTGCCAGACATCCCCGCGCCCCCTTTCCCTGTGGTTAGGGTGGGCAGCCGGGGCGCGGGGTATACATAAAAAGAGGCGGAACCTCTCCGAAGAAAAGTTCCGCCTCTTTGGCGTTTCTTTTTAAGAAAGACTGGTACGGCTTAGTACATGCCGCCCTTCCAAACCACACTTTTGGAGCCGTATCACGAATATCGAGAAACGTAGACTTTTGTAGAATTATCAAGGCCACAAGCCGATTTTTCCAGATTCTCCGTTTTTGCACGATCCACGCTTTTCTACGCAAATCTACGCCACTTACCGGGTGATTGGCGTAAGTTTTGGCGTAAGTTTCGGCGTAAGCAATTCCGCTTCATGCGTCGAAAATCACAGGTTGCCGGCGATCTGTTCAAAGGCTCTTTCAACCGATTCAAAGCTGCTGTGCGTGTAGACATCCAACGTCACACTGGCATTGGAGTGTCCCATCAGGTATTGCAGGCTTTTTACATCCAGCCCGGCCTGCTGAACATTGGTGCAGAAGGTGTGTCGCAGCACATGAGGTGTAATGCGCGGAACAGGTTTGCCGTACGCCTTCTCAAACTTTCCCTGCACGCCACGCATATAGTTTTCCAAGTGCATTGCCACCTTCGGCATTCCGGACTTGTCCAGAAAGAGAAATCCGCTGCAGCCATCCACCAGTGCTTCTACCTTTGTGGATGCTCTGGCTTTTACTACACGCCGCAACGCTGCACAAACAGTATCTGTCATGGGAACATTGCGGATACCGCTTTTTGTTTTCGGCGGTGTGACAAAGTAGGGCTTTTCAGCCGTCCGGCAAAGCTGCCGCCGGACATGGATACAGTGCCGTTCAAAGTCGATATCTGCTCGTGTCAGGCCGTACAGCTCGCTCACACGCAAGCCGGTTCCCATAAGAATGACGATATCATCATAATAGTTGCCGCCATAGTCCTGAACGAATTGCAGATATTTCTCCTGCTGCTCTCTGGTCAGTGCATCACGCACATAAGCGTCCTTCGGCACAACATCCGACAGCTTGAACTTGAATGGATTCTTGCGGATGATGTCATCCTCCACCGCCATCTCAAACGCCGGTCTGACAACGCTTTGCAGGATTCCTATGGTGTTTTGCTTGAAACCGCTGTCATGCAGAAACACGAACCAGCCTTTCGCATCGGACAATTTTACCGTTTTGATGGCTTTTTGCCCGAAAGGGTCAGCATGAATCCGCTTGACCGCTGTGTTGTACGACCGCAGTGAATTGGGTTTCAACCCACGTTTCAGTTTCATATAGCGGTCAACCAGATCAGCCACCGTCATCTCTCCGGCGGCGTAGTCGATGCCGTCTGCCAGATCGCGCCACAGTTCTTCCTCTTTTTTCCGCAGCTCTGTCAGGGATTTAGCGTAAATACAACGCCGTTTCTTGTGGATATCGGTATAACGATAGTCGTAGGTGCCGTTTGCTCTCTGGCTTTCGCCATCCTTCAAAACACGGCCCTTGCTATCTTTGCGCTTTTCAGACATTTAGAAACTCCTTTCTGTGAAAAGCGCATCTATAAGGTCAGTGTCAGTATAACACATCAACCATGCGATTTCCACCCACAGCGAATGAGAAAAGGACGGTTTCACATTTGCAGCCTTTGGCAGCCTCTCAAATAGAATATGCTTGCTCGACAAAGCAATCGAACAGGCGACGTTTGATCAGACGCTTGTTTCCCACCCAAAGGACGAATTTGCATTTATCTTCGTTCGTAATTTCACGCAGTTTATTGATGCCAATGCCGGAATAGGCCGCAGCTTCTTCCAGCGTCAAGTTGCTTTTTTCCCAGATCGGGACATCCTTCATAGGCAGACCTCCAATTCCTTGTAACCGAACGCCTGTAACCGGGCAGGAAAACTCTCTTTTTCTGCACACAGGCTGTCCGATGCACTTTATACTTTTTCTTATTCTTTTAAGGTTACATGGTTACAGAAAGAGGAAAACGCATCAATCATGCGGCTTTTGCGCTGTAACTGAGGTGTAACCGAATCTGTAACCAGACGTGTAACCGCTGCTCGTCAGAAGGGAAAGCCCAGCTGCTGGGCTTCCGCATCCGTTATTTCGGAGAAATCTTCAGCCCCGGTTTCGGGGCTGGTTACGCGTTCCCAGCCTTTCTGAACCCCGTACTTCGGGTAACGCTTGGCGGTCTTGTGCGCCTGCCAGCCTTGGATATCGCCGCGCGAAATTCCCGTATTCATGATCTCGCAGATAGCACGGGTCTCCCACTCTGCCGGGATATTAGTGTTGCCCAGCGCCTCCGCATAAAGCTGCTTGGAACACACCCGGTCACCCGTGTAGTCCTCCAGAAAGGCGTAGATCATGCCAGCCTGCGTATCCTCCTGCATGAAGTCCTGCTGGTGGGCGTGCAGCGTTTCCTGCATGGCAGGGCTGAACGCCAGCTTGTAATTACCGCTGTTGTAGATGGTCATGGCTTCTGCCCAAAGCTGGTCGATATAAGCACGGGATTCAGCTTCATTGTCCAGAATGTGAACTTCGGCCAGTTCCGCATCCACCGGAACAGGGATGAAGCGGCGGTTGCCCGTGCGGTCACGGGGCAAAAAATCCTGCCGATTGGTCGTGCCAGCAAAAATACACTGGCGCAGACGGTCGGCAGGATGGGTCTCATAGGGGACTTTATAGGTCTCCTTCTGTTTACTGAGAAAACTTTTGATCTCCTCGATGCTCTTGGCATTGTCGGTGGCGATCATCTCCGACATTTCAATGATCCAGTGACCTTGCAACTTGCGGTACACGTTGTCGTCGTCCAGCCGCCGCAGGTCGTCCGAGAACCACTCGTCCTTGACCGCCAACAGCCGAAAAAAGCTGGACTTTCCCGCACCTTGCCCGCCCACCAGACAGAGCATGGTTTCAAATTTGCATCCCGGCTGGAACACGCGCTTAATGGCTCCCAGCAAGAAAATCTTCATGGCTTCGCAAGTGTACTCGTCCTCCGCAGCACCGAGAAAATGGTGCAGGACGTGGGATATCCGTTCAGTCCCATCCCATTGCAGACCATTCAGGTAGTCCCGGATGGGGTGGTAACGGTTCTCGTTGGCAACAATGCGGATGGCAGATTCGATCTTCTTTTCGCTGGAAATACCGTATTTCTCCATCCGGCGCAGAATATACTTCATGTCGGTATCGTTCAGCGTCTTGCCAGAGCGGGGCCAACCTACAGGCTTTACGATGTCGATGCGCTCGCTCAACAGGTTCAGCCGGATGGCATCGGCAAGCACATGGTCGTTCTGCAAAATCGTGATGCAGTTTTGAATCGTCCGCTGGATCTCTCCGTTGGAGTGCTTGGTCAGCATTTCCTTCACATCTTCAACGGTTCGGGGAGCACGTTCTTCGTTGACTTCTTTGCTCAATAAACATCACCTCGTACTATTATTGAAAACGATTTTCTGACTTTTCGGCGGTAGGCGGGACAGATGGCTTCCGCTGTGCCTGTTCTGCCTGCAAGCGATTCAGCAGTTGCAGAACGGAATCCCGTGCTTTCTCCTTGACCTGTTCCTTGCCTTTCTGCCGGACATCCGGTCTCAGGAGCTTTTCCTGCAAGCAAGTAGCAGTAATCTGCATGGTCTTGAGGAACTTGTCCAGCACGGTGTCCAAACGGTGAGCGGCGTACTCTCTCGTGGCCTGCGGAGCTTTGCGTTCCGGGGACAGCACCCACTTCTTCGTGTCCTCGATCATCCGCATATCTTCCTTGCGGGTCTCGGTGCGTACCACGTCCGTCACGACCTCCACCGCCTTGTCATAGGCCGCAGCCGAAACATTTTCCAGCAGGGTCTCCATATCCGAAACTTTCAAGGTCAATTCGTCCAGCTTGCTTTGCTGGGCGGTAAGCTGCTCCTTCTGCTTGGCAAGGATGAAGTCCTGTTTTTCCAGATATTTGCGGTTGCCGTATTCCGCTTCTTCCTCCAATTCCAACCCATGCCGTTTTGCAATCTCGAACAGCATCTTTCGGCAGGCGGCATCAAAGGTGATCTTGCGGTTGTTGCGGCGGCTGAGGGGCTTATCTGGGTCGGGCAGGTCGAAACCCAATGCTTCCAGTGCCTTTTCCTGCTGAGGAGCGATCTCGCCGTACTTGTTTTCGCAGTCGAACACATGACGCTCATGGATGTGGGGTGTGCTTTCGTCCAGATGCAGTGCCCAGTCCAGCAGATGAACATGAGTGCCGAAGCGCTCATGAAATTCGGACATAAACTCTGTCACCACTAAAACCAGGTCTTCCACCGATGCGTGTTCGTCCAACGTTCCGAACTGGTAGATGGTTTCTTTCGGGCAGGTTTTCTTACCTGCAAGCAAGTCCTCTATGGTTCGATTGCGCTCGGTGTGGCGAATCTTCGCATTGCGGGCGTTCTGATTCTCCACAAAGTGAGCGTAATGGATTTCATAGAACATCTTCTCCACATCGCTGAATGCGGCAGTCTGTTTATCCTTGTCGGATGCCGAACGGATGCCATGATAGCAGTCCCAGTAGATGTTACCTTTAGCTCGTTCCGGGTCAATGTGCTCGCTGTTGGAAAGGTTGAAACTGCGGTCATTGTGCTTGGGGTTATAGGTGCCGTGGGTTCCGGCTCGTCCATTGTGTCGTGTTAATTTCAGATAGACATCCCTCTTTTCCTGTATTTTTGTGTACGGTCACTCATGCTATTAGATCACAAGAGTAATACAATTCTTCCAAGCAAAGGGTCATGCATTTCAAGATCAAGTCTTGAAATCTTCTCTCGGAATCGAGAGGTAGTCCTTTCAAAAAAGGATTTATTTGGTTGTCATACTGCAAAGAAAGTGACCTATCGCTCCTTCCCTCAGTGGGAGATCATGGCGTTTGTCGCTTTCCGCTTAGAAGAGTTTGCTTTCGCTCTGCAAGAAAAGTATAGCAAAGAAACTCATACTCGAACAGGAACCGAGAGTTCCTAATTTTCGGTGAAAGTAGGAAGCATCGTTCCCATTTCTTGTTGCATCGTTATTCTTTCTTTGCAGAAAATCACTAAGATGCTGCATCTCTGCAATTATTATAGCACCTGAAATCACTAAATTCGTGGGCCTCGTAGGCCTATTATTGGCTCCCTAAGTGAACCTGTTTTGGTTACTTTTTCCTGATTTTGGTATAAGGTTTAGCGGAGGCTTCTTTCATTTCAACAGCTTGCCGGGAGAGTGCGCAGCAGCGGAGCTGCTGGATCTGCCGCCATTTTGCGCCAGATAATACCCAGTAGGATATGACGCACAGCATCATATCACTGGGCAAGGCGTTCCCCCTTGACTCCCTTCAAAGAGCTGGTCTCGCCTGTCGGCTCGGTCGGTGCTTCAAAAGGCCAGTGGCCTTTTGAGGTCGCCGCAGGCGACCCGCACCTCTCTGCACTCTTGCTCCGGGCAAGCTGTCCTGGAATGGACAGCTCGTCCGGCTCCGATGTAACGAGAACTGAAAAATTCGTCCGTTTTCGTAATCGTATAGCACAAAAAAGGCGGCCATCTGCACCCATGCAGACAGCCGCCTTTGGTTTTATGCCGTATTCTATTTGTCAATCTCTGAAAATCTTATCCAGTTTCCTTTCCATTGTTCCCGCCTTGGCAAATTCCAGCGTATCCGCCTGACGGATATGGTGGGCGGTGATGCCGTGATCCTTTGCAAAGCCCAGAATGTAGCTGATGGCAATGCGGTAGATGATCTCGGTGGGCGCAAGCCCATAGACCTGCTTGGCAAAAATGTGTTCCAGCCGGGCGTTATCGTCCGGGAAGGCTTGCCGCATCTTCTCGCTGCGGTAGAGGCGCTTGACGATTTCCGTAATGTACAGGCCGGACTTCATGTAGGGGTCCAGGAAGGTCTTGCCGGGGTCATCGAAGCAGCCGGGGTTTTCCTGCTCCAGCAAGTCCACCATCTTTTTCACCACCCACTTGGGGGTAAAGATCTGGTTGGTTTTCTGGGGTGGAATATAGTCGAAGATATCCTCGGTGCGGCTCTCGTCAAAGTAATCCGCCAGCTTGACCTTCAGGTTCAGGAATTCCTTCACCGAATCGTCAAACACCACCGGATCAAACAGGTGGCCTGCAAAGTGCTCCTCCTGTCCGGTAGTCTGGTTGATGTACGGCCCACCGTCCCGCAAAAAGCCGAACTGTTCCAGCGTGATGCTGGTGACCTCCTGAAAGACCTTGTCCGGGATGATCCGGTCAAAATTCGCCAGCGTCACGCTCTCGTCGCCGTAGGCCATGAGGAAGGACGGGATGGTGCGGGAGAAGCCCCGCAGATGGTCACGGACGGTGTCCTCGTAGCCCTTTTTCTCCTGCTCCTTCTGGTTGGTCTCCACGGTGCGCACGATGGTCTGCTGCATTTCCTGCGCCGTCTGCTGGATGGTGGATTGCAAGGTCTCCATCAGGGCGGCGGTGCTCTGCTGCTGCTTTGCGTCAAATTCCCGGTTCACCTGCTGGCGCTGCTGGGCGGTGGTGCAGCTTTGCAGCTGCTGGGTGCGCTGGGTCTCCAGCTGGCTCTGGTCGATGCGGTAGTTGTCCACCACCTTGTTCACCGCTACGTCCATTTTTGCCTTGGCGGTGCTCTCAAACCGCTTCTGGTCGGACAGCTTCAGGTCCCGGCCATACTCCTGCTTTGCCTGCTCCACCATGGGGGTGATGATCTCCTTGGTGATGCTCTTTTTCAGGGGTTCCAGATGCTCTTCTTTGGAAGGAGCCGGGGCATCGGTCAGGTCTTGCAGGGCGGTGTCCAGTGCGGGGGTGCTTTCGTAGATCTTCGCCCCGAACACATCCGCTGCCTTGCCGATGACGTAGCCCTCGTCCAAATCCACCTCGCCCTTGTCGTTCAGGGAGAGGTCTGCGCCGGTCTCCGGGGTGATCTGGATGGGCTTTGCCTTCGCCTCGCTGATGGGCTGGAAGTTTTGCAGAATGTCCAGCACCTCCTGCGGGGCACTGAACACGTTGGAAATGTTCTGGAACAAAAAATTGCTCTGGAAACCCATCCGCACCACTTCTTTGGACTTGATCTTCCGGGGGATGCTGAGGACTTTTTCTGCATCCAGCGGGATCATCTCCCCTTCCTCGTCCTCGCCGATGACCGGGAAGAAGTTGAGCAGATTCTGGATGTGCGCCTTGCGCTCCTCGGTGTCGCCCTTGCCGCTGGCGGTGTCCTGTGAAAGGTCGTTGGCGAACTGCTCGTAGATCAGCAGAGTGCGGGCAGGGTCAAAATCGAACACATAGGCGTTCTCTTTGCGGCGGAAGGTGCCGTTTTCGTAGAAAAGGCAGGGGTTCTGGGCACGGAACGCTGCCTGCATATACAGCGCCGGGCTTTTCAGGTTGGAGAGCATCAGCACCGCCGACCACTCCGGGATAGTCACACCGGTAGTCAGCTGCCCCACCGACAGGGTGATGGTCTTTTCGTGGTGAGCGATGGCGGCTTTTACCCGGTCAAAGCTCTTCTGGTTCTCGTCCGTGTCGTCCAGTTTGCCGTCTCCGGCGGCAAGGATCACCTCATAGTCCCGGAACACCGGGTGCGCCTGCAGTTTTTTCGCCAGCGCTCTGGCGCTGTCCACCCGGTTCAGCAGCCAGAAGGTGTGCTTCAGTTCGGCACGCAGCTCCGGGGTGGAAAACGGAAATTTATTCTGGGTAGTCATGGCATCCAGAAAGCGGTCCACCTCGGCTTCGTGCTCAAAGCTACCGCTGGGCTTCACCTTGAAGAACTCGTTCAGGTCAAAGGCAAATTCCTGCGTTTCGCCGTCGATCTCCACGCCCTGCCGGATTTCGTCCCGGATGATCTCGGACATCTGGTAGGTGTAGAGGTTGAGCATGGGGAGGTTTGCGTAGGGGTTCTGCTGCCCCGGTGCGCCCTGCCAGTTCCGCTTGGCAGCCTGCTCGTCGGCGTAGGTCCAGTTGAAGATGGCATCCCCGGCAAACTTATCGTTCGCCAGTGCCTTGAAGGGCGTGCCGGACAGGTGCAGCGTGAAGCGGCGGCAGATGCGGTCAAAGGCAAGGTCGGTCTTGTAGGTGTCCACGCCCTCGTGGGCTTCGTCGATGACCAGCACATCCCAGTTCAGCTCGGTCAGGTGGCGCAGCTTGTCGTACTCGCCGCCGAAATACTTGGAGCCTTTCATGTCCTGCAGGCTGACGAACTCAATGCGCTTATACAGTTCCTCGCCCTGTGCGGCGGCATCCAGATAGCCCTGCTCGTCAAGCACATGGGGCTGCCCGGCAAGGGCATCCACATGGCTGACAAACAGATAGCCGGACTCCCTGCCCAGAAAGCGCACATAGTCGCTGTACCAGCTATTGGCGATGGCTGGGCGGTTGGTGACGATAAGCACCGTCTGTGCATCGACCTGCTTGCAGAAGTCGTAGACGGAGAGGGTCTTACCAAAGCGGGGCTTGGCGTTCCAGAGGTATTCCCCGCCGGGGTGGCTCCGGTAATAGGTCTTGGTGTCGCGGACAGCCCTTGCCTGCTCCTCCCGCAGGGTGTAGGAGATGGCGGCATCCAGCTGCACCCGGCCCCGGTTCATGCGGAAATCCTGAAAATACCGCCGGGACTGCTGCCCATCCAGATGGAACCACTCGTTTTTGCGGTCGTTCTCCACGTTCAGCTTGCGGAGGTAGGCGTGGAAATCGTGGTCGGTGAACACCTCGCCGCTGCCGTCGTCGTAGACGGCATTGCCCCGCCACTCCTCGTGGAACAGCACATCTGCGGTGTGGGTCTGCTGTTTCAGGCGTTTGTCCACCGACTGCTCGGTGTAGCCGATCTTCGTCCAGCCGTTGTGCCGAGCAATTTCCGGGGTGGTATAGGCGTAGATCATGGGCACCACCTGCCGGGCAGTGCGCAGGGTTATGCCAGCCATTATGCCATCTCCTTTACATGGGTCTCGATAAATTCGATCTCGTCTGCGGTCAGGTCATACTTGCGGTAAAGTTGCTGGTCAATCTCCGCCACCGACTTGCTCCAATCAATGTCGGAATGGGCAGTAAAGTCTTGAAGGGGAACATATTTCCATTTTGTTGGCGTGATATCTTGCGTCACCTTCAAAACACCAAGCATTGTTCTTGCAAATTTAGTTTTTATGTATTTCAAGCAGTTTTCTGCTTCATTGCGTGTTTCAAACCTTCCAATTCCCAGAAATGTTTCTGTTGAACCAACCCATGGTTCAACAATTTCTGCCTTGCCAATAATTCTTGCCGGGATTGGTTTTCCGATATGCCCTGATGCGCCATCTGCTTTAGAAATTAAAAGTTTGTACTTGTCAAGATTTGATACTTTATTGACATATTCTTTTCTGATATATTTAAGCGTTCGATTGCTTCCATCTCGCCCAAAAATTCGAATGTATTCATGACCATCATTTGGTTTTTCATCATAAAAAATCATTGAAAGTCTATCAAACACATTAGACTTCAAATCGTATGCGTGTCCCTTACTCATCAACGAAGCCGCATCAGGATAATCATCATGCATTTTCTGTGTGAAGTGGTATGCAAAGCTTGTAACTACAATATCAGCAAAAGAAGAGAATTTCCCATTATCACGGACTTTTTCTAAAATAGAGTTCAATTCCACAAACGGTGTAAACGTTCCAATTACTCCAAAATCCTTCTTTTTATCCCAGTATGAAATTGCAACGCCTCCTTCAATAGGGGCTGACAAATTAGGAAAAATCACGTCACTATTAGATTCATACGACAAAATCTTAAAATGCGGATTATTTAACATCTTCTCATTCCAAGCTTTAGGCGTAGATCCCGCATTAAACAAGAACCGTGCGGGATGAATCATTTCGACTTTATCTGCCACTTCATGTGATGCATCAAGAAATTTATCATATACCGAATTTGCTCCTGAAGAATTTCCGTTATACATTTCCTGATACGGCGGGTTTCCGATGACATAATCAAACTTCATGCTGGTACTCCCTTCCTGAATAGTTTCAAAGTTCTGGGTCGTTCCATGGCTGCCCTTGCGCCAGTTTTTCACTTTACAGGATACCGTGGGCGGCTGCGGCTCTGCCGCCCCGAACATGGAAAAGAGGTCGAGCTGTTCTGCCTCCGGCTGAGGCTTGCCGCCGGGCACAGACAGGTGCAAGCCGTCCATTTGCCACATGTTCCAGCTGATGATGTTGGCGATAGGCTGTAACTCTTCTTTTGTGGGTTTGCGCTGCCAGCGGGCTTGCAAGTGCTCTGCATAGGTCAGCAGAAGGTTGACCCGTGCCAGCAAAAGATTATCGCCCTGATACTCGTAGCCGTAGGTAGACTGCACCGCATGGGTGGCATATTTGCGCCATTCGTCCTCTGTGGCGGCGTTCTCGCTTACCACACGCAGCTTGCGGTCCAGAATGCCAATGCGCCGGGCTACCGGGATCATCTCGCCTGTGGCGGCATCGTACCGGGACGCCAGAAAGGGGGCTTCGCCGCAGGTCACCTCCAAGCGGCGGCTCTGCACATACCGCACCCATGCCGGGGTCCTGCCCCCGCAAACCGGGAACTGCACCGGCGTTTCCACCGTCTGCCAGCCTTGGGGCAGCTCCACCGTAAACTGCCCGGCGGTCTCTCCTGCCCCCAGCCCACGGAACCAGTCGGCGTCCAGTGCGTTGTTCATCTTGTTGCAGACCCATGCGGGGCTGAACACCTCGCCTTTTTTGCGGGTGCGCTGCTGCTGGGTGTCGGTCTGCTTCATCATCCGGGGCAGCACCACCTCGTAGTGGGTCAGCCCGAGCTGCTGGGTGGTGATCTGGGATCTATCCGTGACAGGTTCGTACATCACCGTTTGCAGTTCCTCCGGCGGGTCGGTGGCCCAGATGATGTTTTTACCGGTGGATTTATCTTTTAGTAGCGTATCCAGCACCGCCTGCACTTCCGGTGCGTGAAAGTCGATCAGTTGTTCCAACGGGGATTCCCTCGCTTTGCCTTAGCGTTGCGGCGGAAGTGATAATATTCTTAGCACTTTCGGCCTATACTAACAAGTATCTTATCACTTTCGAGGCAAATTAACAAGATTCTCGGCGTTTTTTACCAAAAGTGATATGAAACACCTATACTTATGGCAAAGAAAGGCGGGAAAAAGATGATTGGAGCACGATTAGCCGACCTGCGAGATTGGAATAACCAAACGCAGGAAGAACTCGCCAAAGCCCTTAACGTTGCAACCTCTACCATCCGCAGTTGGGAGCATGAAAAGAGTTCCCCAAACCACGAGATGTTGATTGCCATTTGCAGGTACTATGGCACCTCTGCCGACTACCTGCTGGGTCTGACCGACATCGACCCCTCAGACGAGGCTCGCAAACAGCGCCAGCGCCTGACCGAAGAAGAACAAAACGAGATGCACCGCTACGAAGAATATCTGTTGTGGAAACGCAAAAAATAAGCCGCCCAGCGAGACCGTAAGGTCGCTGGGCGGCTTATTTGCCCTCTTGACAAATACGTAAAATACGTATACAATAAAACTGTAATCATGAAAGAAAGGAGGGGCACCCGCCATGCCGATGACTCCCAAGCAAATGATTCGCTTGCTGGAGCAGAACGGCTTTGTTTTAGTCAGTGCAAATGGGTCACACTACAAGTACCATAACCCAACTACCAACAAAACCACTGTCGTTCCATTTCACGCAAAGGATCTGAAACCCGGTACCGAGAAAAATATTCTCAAATTAGCCGGACTCAAAAAGTAAGAATATGATGATTGTAGACTCCATATTCTGAAACTGCGAAGCACTGCATAGACTATTCTACAATTTCCAACCAATAATGTAGGCCTGTTATGTGAAGGTACATTGATTGTTTGTTGAATTATAAAAGGTGAGGTCACATTATGAATGCTATTTTCTATCCCGCAATTTTTCACCCGGAAGAAACCGGGTACTCTGTTGAGATTCCCGATATTGAGGGCTGCTTCACCCAAGGCGATACCATGGACGAAGCTGTCCGCATGGCACAGGATGCCATCGGCCTTATGCTGGAAGATTGCAAAGTCTGCCCGGAGCCTTCTGTCCCTTCTGCACTCCATGTTGATCCGGAAGATTTTGTGGTGATGGTGCCTTTCGATATGGAAGAGTACGAAAAGCGGTACAGACCCGTAAAGAAAACCCTTTCCATTCCCGGCTGGCTCAACGATGCCGCCGAATCGGCACACATCAACTTTTCCGGCGTCCTTCAGGATGCGCTGAAAGAGAAACTCCATCTAGCATAAGTATAAGTACAACAACAGCCGCCCAGCAGTTGACCGCTATGGTCATGCTGGGCGGCTGTTTGTTTATAATAGCATATCAGTAAAATGGTTTTGCTTTCATTTCCGAATAAAAGATTGGTTTATTCAACCCATACTTTTCTGTAATATCACGCACTACATCTTCAAACCATTTAGGTGCATACGGCGAAATATAGACTCCTGCAATCAATTTCTCAATATCGACATCTTTTTCAACCCCACAACAAGCAGCTTTTCTCACATGCGTAACTGCCCTTACTTCTTGTTCATACTCAAACGATTTTCGTTTATACCAATATGCGCCATTTATGGGAGCAAACTGCTTTGTATAGTCAATGTACCGTACTTTTCCTATTTCTACTGATGGGTCTTTTCCAAGTGCTTCAAATAATTGTCGCCCTGTTGTCTGAATTGCAAGTGCGTTTTTCACATTTGCAGAGTATAATTTCCACATAGCATCAGATTCATACTGATTGCAATGCCAACAACTCACAAACACATTTTTTCTTTCCAGTTCGCCCATCGCACCCCATTCAGACAATAGCCTCATAGAATTCTTCTCTATATATTCATCTGTCAAATCTTCTCGATTCATTCCGGGGACCGTTTGTATTGCTTTTTTGAAAAAATCCGAATAAAACCCATCCCATATTCCCTTACGATTTACTGTTCCTTTCGCTCCTTCAAATATATCCTCAAATGATTCTAGTGATGCAAAATACAACTTTTTCTTTCCAATCAAAGAAATGAACTTAGCTAAATCCATATAACGCCAAAGTTTGGCCGTTGGTGAAACTTCTTCATACCGAATAATTTCTTCTGACATATTATCAGCCTCTTTTTGATTATTTCTATTCTTATCCGCCAATGTTGTCACTGGCTTTGCGGTACTGCTCGTCGATTTCCTTTATGTTATAGTCCATCAGACCGGGAATCCCCATTTCGCCGCCGCATTCGTTGCAGAAAGCAGCCGTAATCTCAAAAGTATATTCCTTTTCCCGGATGGTCTGGTTGATTTTGATTTTCTTCAGGGTGTAGTTTGTTTCTCTGCGGCATTCTGTGCAGAAGTCTCTCTGGTTTTCCACGGCGGCACGCTCCCTTCCGGTTTTACATTCTTTTTTTATTGTATCCCTACCTTTGTTTTTCGTCAACAATAAAGCCGCTGACAGTCTGCCGCTCGCAGAATCCATCAGTGGGGGTTTCATGAGTCTTCAAATCCCCTAGACGCAAAAAATCGGCACCCGCTTTTCAGCGAGTGCCGATTTTGTTACCCTATAGTGCGCTTTGATTTTTGGCGTAAGTGGCGTAAGTTTGGCGTAAATCCGCTTTTGCGCGCTCCAAAAATCAAGGATTCATGCGGTTTTTTGGCAGTTATTAGTACATGCCGCCCATGTCACCGCCGGCAGGTGCGGCGGGAGCCGGGGGTTCCGGCAGGTCAGCCACGAGGCTCTCGGTGGTCAGCACCATCTCAGCGACGGAAGCTGCATTCTCCAGAGCGGAGCGAGTGACCTTGGTCGGGTCCACGATGCCAGCAGCGATCATATCCTCGACAAAGACCTCGTTCTGGGCATCGAAGCCGTAGTTGGGCTTGTTAGCAGAGATGATCTTGTCGATGATGACGCTGCCCTCCAGACCGGCGTTCTTGGCGATCTGGCGCAGAGGAGCCTCCAGAGCCTTCAGCACGATCTTGGCACCGGTGCGCTCGTCGCCCTCCAGCGTGTCGCACAGGGCGCGTACAGCGGGGATCGCATTGATAGGAGCGGTACCGCCGCCGGCTACAACACCCTCCTGCACAGCTGCCTTGGTAGCGTTCAGTGCATCCTCAATGCGCAGCTTCTTGTCCTTCATCTCGACTTCGGTAGCAGCACCGACCTTGATGACAGCCACGCCGCCGGCCAACTTAGCCAGACGCTCCTGCAGCTTCTCGCGGTCAAAGTCGCTGGTAGCGGCCTCGATCTGGCTGCGGATCTGGGCAATGCGGGCTGCAATGGCGTCCTTATCGCCTGCGCCGCCCACGATGGTGGTGTTCTCCTTGGTCACCTTCACCTGACGGGCATGACCCAGCATCTGGACGGTTGCGTCCTTCAGCTCATAGCCCAGATCAGAAGAGATCACGGTGCCGCCGGTCAGGGTAGCGATATCCTGCAGCATCTCCTTGCGGCGGTCGCCAAAGCCGGGAGCCTTGACAGCTACGACATTCAGAGTGCCGCGCAGACGGTTGACGATCAGGGTGGACAGAGCCTCGCCCTCGATATCCTCAGCCACGATCAGCAGCTTCATGCCGTTCTGCATGACCTGCTCCAGCAGGGGGACCAGATCCTGGATGACGCTGATCTTCCTATCGGTGATCAGGATGGCGGCGTTGTCCAGAACAGCCTCCATCTTGTCGGTATCGGTGACCATATAGGGGGTCAGGTAGCCGCGGTCAAACTGCATACCTTCCACGATCTCGTTGTAGGTCTCGGCGGTGGTCTTGTTCTCCTCAATGGTGATGACACCGTCGGAGGTGACCTTCTCCATAGCCTCGGCGATCAGACGGCCGATCTCGGGGTCGCCGGCAGAAATAGTGCCGACGCGGGCGATATCGTTGCTGTCCTTCACCTTCTGGCTGTGTGCCTTGATGGTCTCCACAGCGGTGGTAACAGCCTTGCTCATGCCGCGGCGGATATCCATGGGATTTGCGCCGGCGGTAACGTTCTTCATGCCCTCGTTGACCATGGCCTGTGCCAGCACGGTAGCGGTGGTGGTGCCATCGCCTGCGGCATCGTTGGTCTTGGTTGCGACTTCACGCACCAACTGTGCGCCCATGTTCTCGAACTCGTCCTTCAGCTCGATCTCCTTTGCGATGGTCACGCCATCGTTGGTGATGACCGGTGCGCCGAACTTCTTGCCCAGCACCACATTGCGGCCCTTGGGGCCGAGGGTAATCTTAACGGTGTTAGCCAGGGTATCAATACCGGCACACAGTGCCTTGCGGGCGTCCTCGCCCTGCTTGATCTGCTTTGCCATAATACATCGCTCCTTTATAATACAAGCTCAATTGAAAAGGGAAAATTCAGTTTCAGTCTTCCACAACAGCCAAAATGTCGCTCTGGCGCACAATGGTGCACTCTTCGCCGTCCACCTTGACTTCGGTGCCGGAGTACTTGCTGGTGAGGACCTTATCGCCGACCTTGACGGTCATCTTGACTTCCTTGCCGTCCACGACACCGCCGGGGCCGACTGCGATGACCTGTGCCACCTGCGGCTTCTCTTTTGCGCTGCCGGTCAGGATCAGGCCGCCCTTGGTGGTCTCCTCAACTTCAACAGTCTTAATGACAACACGGTCTGCAAGAGGAATGATCTTCATAATTCTTGCCCTCCAATTATATTGAATTTATTTGAAACTTTGTTGCGTCCTGCGGGGGCTTCGTGTGTGCTCCGCAGCGGTTTAGCACTCCTTTTCTCTGAGTGCTAATTGTATTGTACTCATCTTGCTCTGAAAAATCAAGGGGTTTTGCAATTTTTCTTTGTTAAGAATTTATGACGCCCAAAAATCGCACCCTACTACGCAAAAAAGTGGTGTGTTCTTGACAGGACGCGCCGTCTTTTTTATACTTATAGCGCATTACAAAAACACAGCTGACGCGCTTTGCGGCAGAACGGAGGATACTTTGACAGACAAAAAGCTGATCTCATCTTTGCAGGGGCTGCGGGCAGTCGCATTTTTGAGCGTGGTGCTCTCCCATTGCGGGGCACCGTGGCTGGGGCCGTGGGCGATCACGGTATTCGTGGCGCTGTCCGGTTTTCTGATGACCTGCAACTATTACGACCGCCCGCGCACAGCACCGGGACTGCGGTCTGCCATAGCTTTCTCTCTTAAAAAAATACGAAAGCTGTACCCGCTGCACCTTATAATGATGGTTGCCGCGTTGTTATTTGTGCTGAAGGGGCTTCTGGCGCAGCCCTCTGCCCGCGGGGTGCTCTCCTGTGCAGCGCAGCTTGTTGCAAGCATTTTTCTGCTGCAAACATGGATTCCCTCCAGCCGTTTCTGGTTCTGCCTGAACGGAGTGGCGTGGTATCTTTCGGTACAGGCTTTTCTGTATGCCGTCTTTCCCCCGCTTCTCGTCGTGCTGAAAAAGGCCGATGCCCGCAGGCTGCGTTGCATTGCCGCCGTAATCTTCTGCGTGCAGTGTCTTTTCTCCCTTGCGGTCTGGAAAGCCGGGCTCAGCGGAACGGCCGCCTTTTACCTGACCTATCTGTGCCCGCTGTTCCGGGCGGGAGATTTTACCATCAGCTGCTGTATGGGGTGCCTTTACCACAGCCGCAAACAGGAGAGCGGCCTGCCGGGCGGTGCTTTCTCCCTGCTGGAGCTTGCTGCTGTGCTGCTTGCGGGCGGCTGCCTGTTTATCGCCGCCAAGCAGGTGGGGGTTCTGGGCGCGGTGGACTTCCGGTACAACGTGCTGTTCACACCCTCTGCGGTGCTGCTGGTCTGGCTGCTTGCCGTGGGCAAGGGAATCATTTCCCGGCTGCTTTCCGCAAAGCCGTTTTTGTGGCTGGCCGGGCTGTCCCCTTACGGTTTTCTGATCCATCAGGTGCTGATCCGGTATATGGAGTGGACTGCGGACAAGTTCAGCCTTACGGTACATCCTGTGGTCTGGACCCTGACCGTATATCTGCTCACGCTCTGCCTGAGCAGCTTTTACAAGGCGCTGGAGCACAGGGTACGGCAGCGCCTTGCAAAACAATAAGCAAAACACAAGGCCGCTGCACGGAACAATGTGCAGCGGCCTTGTTTGGGTCTGATGATTTATTTTTTACTTCACGCCCGCCTTTTTGGTGGTAAAGCGCTGGTAGGCGGGCAGCGGCAGCAGCACGCGGCCTGCCAGCGGCTGCACCTGTACCGACACCTGCTTGCAAGGGGCGCACTCACCGTCCACGGTGGCAATGATGGGCCCACGGCCATCTGCTGCCCGCAGACTGACCGATTTTGCGCGGCGATAAATAAAGTAGGGCTTTGCGGCCTCGGTCAGTTGGCCGTTTTGAAAGTGCTGGCCGTTTTTGTACAGCATCAGCAGCTTTGCAATGACCCGGCGGCTGACCTTGCGCACGATGAACACATCCAGCCAGCCGTCATCCGGCTGTGCCTCCGGCCCGGCCATAAAACCGCCGCCGTAGGCGCGGCCGTTGCACACTGCGCACATCAGACAGTCCACGGTCAGCACCTCGCCGTCAATGACGTACTCCACCCTGCGGCCGATATGCCCGCACAGCTGCTGAACAATAGACAGCGCATAGGCTGCCTCGCCGCCGCACAGCGGGATGCGCCGGAACTTGGGGATGCCGTAGGCCACCTGTGCGTCCAGACCGGCGGCGCAGATGGTGGCAGAAAGCCCCAGACTGGTGCGCATCAGGTCGATGGGCACCACCCCGCCGGCCAGCTGGGCGTCCAGATCCAGAAACTCCTCCTTTGTACCGTAGGTGCGTAGAAAGTCGTTGCCACTGCCATAGGGCAGGCAACCCACGGCGGTCTTATCAAAGCCGTGGGCACCGGTAAGCGCCTCGTTGAAGGTGCCGTCGCCGCCGGCGGTAAAAATGCGCAACTCCACCCCGGCCTTCTGGGCGGCAGCTGCGGCTGCACGGGACAGTTCCCGGGCGTGGCCAGCGTGGGTGGTGACGCGGATGGTGTAGTCCTCCGGGGCAAGCCCGGCACCGGCAGCAGCTGCCGCGATCTGCTGCGGCAGGGTGCGGGTACAGTCGGCCTTTCCGGCTGCGGGGTTCAGAAGAAACAGCGTGTGCATCGGGGTCCTCCCTGTTGTAACTCTATTTCCTCTATAATAGTCGAAAACCGTGCCGGTTGCAAGCAAAAGCGCTATTTTGCTATTTTTTATAGGGTTATGGTTTCATCCTCCCGCAAAACGATGCTGCCATCGGCGGCGCAGTCTGCTGTCCAGTGCTGCCCTACGCAGGCAGTTCCGGCGGCAATGCGGTTCGCAAGTGCCTGCTCCACCGCCCTGTCCACCTGACGGCGCAGTTCCCGCGCACCATAGGCCGATTGCGCCCGGGCAGCCAGTGCCGCCCCCACCTGCGGGGTGTGGCGCAGCCGGTAGCCGCTGCGGGCGGCGCGCTGCTCCAGCTGACAGAGCATTTTTTCTGCAATGGCGCAGAGGTTTTCTTCCGCCAGCGGGCGGAACACGATCACTTCATCCAGCCGCCCAAGCAGCTCCGGCCGGAACCACTTTTTGGCTTCCTCCACAGCCTGTGCGGACTGCTTTTCAAACACGGCTTCTGCCCCGGCGGCAAAGCCCAGCGGCGCGTTCTGCCCCGCTAAGAAGCGTGCGCCCAAATTTGACGTGAGCAGCACGATGGTGTTGCGAAAATCTGCCTTGCGCCCCATGGCATCGGTCAGCTGACCGTCCTCCAAAATTTGCAACAGGATATTCTGGATATCCGGGTGTGCCTTTTCGATCTCGTCAAACAGCACCACGCTGTACGGGCGGCGGCGCACAGCCTCGGTCAGCTGACCGCCCTCGTCATGGCCGAGGTAGCCCGGCGGCGCACCCAGCAGCCGGGCGGCGGTGTGCTGCTCCTGATACTCCGACATATCGAACTTGAGCAGCGCTTTCTCGCTGCCGAACCAGCTGACTGCCAGCGCCCGTGCCAGTGCGGTCTTTCCCACGCCGGTAGGGCCTAAAAACAGCATGGCACCAATGGGACGCCCCGGCTCGCCCAGACCGGTGCGGCTGCGCCGGATGGCTCCCGCCACGGCTGCCACCGCCCGCTGCTGGCCGACGATCTCCGCGTTCAGGCGGCTTTCCAGCTTGTCCAGCCGCTCCCGCTCCTGCTCGCCCACCCGCTGGGCAGGCACGCCGCTGGCGGCTGCCACCACCCGGGCGATATCCTCCGGGGTGAGCACCGGCTGGGTGCGCTGCTCCTTTTCGGCAAGGATGCGCGCCGCCGCACAGGCTTCGTCCACAAGGTCAATGGCCTTATCCGGCAGACAGCGCCCGGGCAGGTACCGCACCGAAAGCTCCACTGCCGCCTGCAGGGTCTGGGGCGGCAGGCGCACGCCATGATACCGCTCGTAGCGGGGCGCAAGGCCGTTGAGAATCTCCACCGCCTGTGCGGGGGTGGGTTCCTCCACCTGTACCCGACCAAAGCGGCGTTCCAGCGCGGCGTCCTTCTGGATATGGGTGCGGAACTCCTGATTGGTAGTGGCGCCGATGAGCTGCAATTCGCCCCGGGCAAGCACCGGTTTCAGGATGCTGGCGGCGTCGATGGCGCCCTCGGCGGCACCGGCACCCACGATGGTGTGGAACTCGTCGATAAACAGGATGGCGGTGCCGTCCCGCACCAGCTCTTCCAGCAGGTTTTTCAGCCGCTCCTCAAAATCGCCCCGGTACTTGGTGCCCGCCACAAGACTTGCCATATCCAGCGCCAGCAGCCGCCGCCCTTGCAGCGCTCTGGGCACCTGCCCGGCGGCAATGCGCAGCGCCAGACCTTCGGCCAGCGCCGTTTTGCCCACGCCCGGCTCGCCAATCAGACAGGGGTCGTTTTTCTGGCGGCGGCACAGGATCTCCACCATGCGGTCAAGCTCGGCTTCCCGGCAGAACACCGGGTCCAGCTCCCCTTCGGCGGCGCGGCGGGTCAGATCGCGGCAGTATTTATCGCTGGCGCGGCTGCCCCGGGGGATGCTGGCCGACACCCGGGGCTGGGCGGGCAGCACAAACTGTCCGCTCAGCTGGCGGCACTCCCGCACCGCCTCGGTGAGCGAAAGCCCCATCTCCGCCAGCAGCAGCCCGGCGACGCAGCCGTCATCTTCCAACATGGCACAGAGCAGATGCTCCGGCTCTGCCCGGCTGACGTGGGCGTTCTGCGCCCCAATGAGCGCATAGTCCATGGTGCGGCGCAGGTCCGGTGCCATGGCCTGCCGTTCCAGCCGCTGTGCCGGGGCGCTGCGCCGCTGCGCCAGCTGGCGGCGCACCTCCAGCTCGGTAATGTTTTTCCGGGTGAGGAACTGCGCCGCAGCGCCCTGCTGCCGCAGCATTGCCAGCAAAAGATGGCTGGTATCGGCCTGCTCACAGCCCAAATCCCCCGCCAGCTGCACCGCCTGCTGCAACAGCCGCGCCGCCGGGCGCGAAAAGCCCCGGTAACCGCCCATGCCTAGATTTTCCCAAATGCCCATGTGTCTGCTCCTTGCTGCATATAAAATCGTCTGCACTGGAAGTATAGCCCCAAAGGCGCAGAAAAAATCAGTCGTTTGTGTCGGGCGGCAGAAAAGTAAAAACCGATCCGCAGCGGTTGCCGGGACGCGGGTGCGACCGGCTGCTGCGGATCGGTTTTTGAGATTTTATCTTGCGGGGAACGTTTTCAGAACGAACCGCCTCCGCCGCCGTGGGTGGAGCCGCTGGAGGAGGTGTGGGTGGAGCTGCCACCGGAGTCGCTGGAGCTGGACTCCTTCGGCCGCTCGGTGCGGTGGACCTCACGGTACAGATACAGATCCCGTTGGTTGGTCAGCTTCATGCTGCCCTGCCGCACATAGCTGGTTGCGTCCCGCTGCGGTGCCACGCTCTTGAGCCGGCTCTTCATCACGCCGGTCACGATCAGTGCCGTGATCAGGCCAATGACCAGCGCCACGCCCAAATACACGATCGAGAACGGCTCCTTGGGCATGTTGTCCACATCGTAGGGGTGGCCTTCGCGGGCGGCGGTAACATACGCATCCGTCCACTGGATAAAGGTGCGGAAGGCGGCGGCGTAATCGCCGTCTGCCATATCGGGGGTCATCTGCTCGCCAAGGTACTGGATGCCGGCATCCGTAAAGGCGGTAATGCCGTAGCCGCAGGTGGAGATATGCCATTTGCGGTCGCCTATGCTCACCAGCAGCAGCACGCCGTCCCGGTTTTCACCGTAGCCGAACTGGCAGTAATCATACAGGTCATCGGCATATTCCTCCATGCTGGTGCAGCCCTCGCTTTCCAGCGAGTCGATGGTAGCAATGATCACATCAAAGCTCTGGCGGACGCTCAGTTCCTCCAGTGAAGCTTCCAGCTCGCCGTCCTCATCCTCGGTCAGGACTTCTGCGCTGTCGTTCACGCGGTAATACAGGTCGGCAAAGCCGTCTGCGGCAAAGGCCGGCACAGCCAGCGCCAGCAAAAGCATCAGTGCGGCCAACGCAGCACAGAGGGAGCGCAGCGGGGTAACAGTCTTTTTCATCTTCCGTCCCTCCTTTACAGAATCCCGGCCAGCCACAGCAGCCACATCACCGCATAGGATGCAGCACCGACGGCTGCCGTAAGTCCCAGCGTCCACTTGCGGGCGGCGGCCTTATCCACCGGCAGGTTGCCCACAAACTTGCCGGTCTGGCCGTTCATGGCAAAAATGTAGTTGTTGCCCTGCCAGCTGGTGCTCAGCACCCACACTGGGAACAGGGCATACTTTGCCTTGCCGCCGTGCAGCTGGATGCTGCTGTTTTCCATTTTCACGGAGTCGTAGCCGGTAACGGTCTGGGTAAAGGCGTCCTCGGTGGACTGACGGATACGCTCATTGGCGCGCTGGATGCTCTTTTGGGCGTCCACATCGTACTTATCGGCCACATAGCCCGCCAGATACGCTGTCTTGAAGGGCACGGCATCGCTCATAGTAAACGGCTCGATGGATTCCATCAGGTCGTCTGCCATCTTGGAGGAGCCGTCCACCGGAACCGCGTCAAAGCCCAGCACGCCGTCCCGGCGCACGGAATAGTAGCTGGTCTCGGTATAATCGTAGTCGTCATCCGACCAAAAGCGGGTGCGGGTGGCGGTAAAGCGCAGCTGGGCGTCGGCATCGCTGTCGTACAGCCAGAAGGGCACATACACGCCCTTGATCTCGTCGATGTGGTTCTGGCTGCGGAACACCTTGGGCAGCAGGGTCTTGCCCTTGAGGTGCTCCTGCAGCTTTTCCTTCGCCGCTTTTTTATCCAGCTTGAAGGGGATGATGAGGTCGGGGCGCAGGTCTCCGGCAAACTGTCCGGTCAGAACGATGGGGTTGCCGCAGAAGGGGCAGGCCGAGGCTGCCATGGTGTCGTCGCCCACGATCTCGCCGCCGCAGCTCTTGCAGACATAAGTATGCAGACCGGCGGTCTCGCCCTCTGCCCAGCTGCCGCCGGGGGTGGCCCAGTTCATCTCGCTGGGCTTTTGGTCTTTCAGGTCATCATCGTAGCCCTTCAGTGCGTCCACCTCAAACTCGGTGTCACAGTAGGGGCATTTCATCTTCTGGGTGGTGCTGTCAAATTTGATCGCACCATCGCAGCAGGGGCACTTATATTCCAGCATTCCTGCCATAGCGTTTCCTCCTATTATAATCTGCGGGGCAGGGACTTATTGACTTTCCTTCCCTGCCCCGCAGTGTGTTCAGTTATTGTGCAGCGGGCTTAGCTGCGGTCGTTCTCGTCAAAGGGGTCGCCACACTCCGGGCAGAACTTGGGCGGGTGTGCAGGGTCTGCCGGTTCCCAGCCGCACTTGTCGCACTTATACTTGGGCGTACCGGTGGGCTTGGGTTTGCCGCACTCGGAGCAGAACTTGCCCTTGTTCACCGCGCCGCAGCTGCAAGTCCAGCCCTCTGCTGCCGCCGGGCGGGGCTTGCCGCACTCCGGGCAGAATTTGCCGGTGACGGTGGCACCGCAGCTGCAAGTCCAGCTGTCCGCGGGCTTCGGCTCCGGCTTTTTGCTGCCACATTCCGGGCAGAACTTGCCGGTAACGGTAGCGCCGCAGCTGCACTTCCAGCTGTCGGCGGCAGAAGGCTGCTGGGGTGCGGCGGGCTGCTGTCCCATGGCGAACAGGTTCTGAGCGTTCATGCCGTTTGCACCGGCTGCCATACCCATGCCCATAAAACCGGTCATGGCACCGGCGGTGTTCCCGGCGGCGGTCTTCATGGCGTCGATCTGACCACCCACCAGACGGGCGGCAGCGGTGGTGGGGTCGGTGGTCATGGCGTTCTCTTCCCACTCGGTGATCTTTTTCTGCTGCTCCTCCGGGATGGACAGGGAGTTGATGTTGAAGGAGAACACTTCAATACCGCGCTTTTTGCGCCAGATATTGGACAGCTGCTCGTTCAGGGCGTCCGAGATCTCCAGCGTGTGGGCGGGGATCTCGTAATACTGCACCTTGT
>OIDF01000164.1_pt1 | contig 66884 bp, 65 predicted proteins | sample 1581411 | NCBI WGS metagenome assembly OIDF01 (sample SAMEA3882515, study PRJEB24775) | human gut metagenome | biome: human-associated habitat; feature: intestine environment; material: feces | place: Netherlands | collected 2009/2010
CGGTGTGGAGTTGGAAAAGGAAAAGCTCGATACGAGATTTGAGGAAGCGCAGAGGGCTTTTGATGAAAACAAGGAACCTCGAATCGGATTCTCGATTGAAGACATTGCCAAGAAACTTCTCGGTGATGACTATACCGAAGACTGGTATCCCGAAGAAGAGCAGGAGCGCGACCGCCGGAATATGGTTATTTTCTCCTATAAGGACAACAATGAAATGGAACGGCTGCTCATGATGCTTTAAGAGAAAACGAGAAGGGGAGATGAGGATGAGCGAAATCTTCGTGGCGGGAGATATCCATGGAAACTATCAAGGATTGATGGAATCTCTCAATGCAGCAGGCTGGCAGGAAGGCGATACCATCATCTGCGTGGGAGATGTCACCGACCGTGGAAAAGATAATGCCAGAACGGTGTCCTTTCTGCAAGAGCATGAATGTGATGTGAGATTGGTTCAGGGCAATCATGAGCTTCAGCATAAGAAGCTGCTGCAGTACTATCATGTGCTAATCAAAGTTCCACAGATTCGATTGTTTGCAGCAGGGATATTCAGAACATACAAGGCAGGATATACTTATCCCAAAACAAAAGAAGAACTCAAAGAGTATGAGTGCAGTGCTGATAAACGAATCGAAATTATTCGGGGGAAGCCAAAAACTTTCTATGCATTCGTTCGTGCCTTTATCACCTATACGATAGCATGGGAAGACAATAGCCTTTGGAAGATTATTCTGTACTTGCTGGAAGTGATGTGCGGCAATCCCTATAATGCTGAAAGAACCATCTATGAATATCTCTCTTGTACAAGAAAACAAAGAGCATTATTTGAATGGCTTTGGAATCAGACGGCTACTGAGGTTAATATCGATTATACGGAACCATATAAGTATCAGCATATAGTGATTACGCATAATAATCCTTTTGGAAGATATTACAGTTACGACCTGGATGAGTTACGACCTGGACACGATAAGACGCTCTATGTGTTTGGGCACACCCCGCATTCCGAAATTGTGAGATTCGACAGGGCTTGTTCCGGATGCACTTATCTGGACATTGACACATCCCTGAATTCGGTCGGCGTCATTAAGCTGAGCGATTATCTCTAAGAAAGCATAAGGGTATTGAAGAATTTTAGTGGAATGACCCCATTTCACTAAGTTCCTTCGATATCACAGGCGGATGTACTTTTGTATATCAAGATGACGAGCTGCACTTGTACGGTTTTTCCAGCCTGCAACCATGCGAAGGCGTCATCTAGCCAAGGGAAACACAACCTCCTGCTTCGGCAGGAGAGATTTATCGTAAAGGAGGTGGCGAATATGTCCACTGTTTATGTACTTAACAAAGACGGTAAACCTTTGATGCCTACGACTCGCGGCGGACATGTGCGCCACCTGCTTAAAGAGCAAAAAGCACGAGTCGTAAGAGCAAAACCGTTTACCATCCAACTGCTGTATGAAACCAATGATGTAGTGCAGCCCCTATATTTAGGCATTGACCCTGGTAGAACCAATATCGGCGTTGCCGTTGTTAAAGCAAATGGAACGGCAGTCTTTACGGCACATCTGGAAACTCGCAATAAAGAGATTCCAAAGTTGATGCAAGACCGTAAAAAAGCCCGCCGCGCAAGACGCACCAATGGCAGACGCTGCCGCCGTCAACGGAGAGCTAAGGCAAATGGAACTATTTCTAAAAAGTGCGTTAAGCAAACTACTGCTCAAAATGGCAGCGTCAGCAAACGCGCAAAAGATATCGGTGTTATTAAACGCCGCCTACCGGGTTGTGAAAAAGATGTACTTTGCATCGGCATCAAAAACAAAGAGACAAAGTTCACCAACCGCACAAGACCGGAAGGCTGGCTTACACCTACTGCAAATCAGCTGCTCCAAACACACATCAACTTGGTTAAGAAGATTCAAAAGTTTCTTCCCATCAGCGATGTTGTACTTGAAGTCAACAAATTTGCGTTCATGAGGCTTAATAATCCCAACATTCAAAAGTGGCAGTATCAGCAAGGACCTCTTTACAAAAAAGAAAGCCTTGAAAGTGCCGTCTCTGAAATACAAGAACATCATTGCCTATTTTGCAAAAAGCCGATTGACCATTACCACCATGTAGTGCCGCAACACAAAAATGGCAGCAACACTATTGGTAATATCGTTGGACTATGTGCAAAGCACCATGACCTTGTACACAAAGATTCTGCTTGGGAAAAGAAACTTGCCAAAAAGAGCACCGGACTCTATAAAAAGTATGGCGCTTTGGGTGTGTTGAATCAAATCATCCCGACACTGACGAACGAATTAAGTTCTCTTTTCCCGAAGCATTCCTTTGTGACCAATGGTAAAAGTACCTACGACTATCGTGCAGCGCACGGTGTAAGTAAAGACCATTGGCTCGACGCTTACTGCATTGCTTGTTCTGTCTTGCCGAGCAATGTCTGTGATAGCAACATCAACAATCATATGCCGTATGTGCTTAAACAGTTCCGCCGCCATGATAGAAGAGTGTTAAACAATGAAAATATGAACCGCGTGTACACACTCAATAATAAGGCAGTTGCTATAAACCGGCATAAAGCGAAAGACCAAAAGACTGTCAGTTTAGAGGAATTCCGCAAAGAGCATCCGGATGATGTTTGCAAGCTTAAAGTAAAAGAGCATCATCCAACATACAGAAACATGAACCGTAACTTTCCGGGCAGCGTGTTCCTTGTCGGCAAGCAAATTCATGTAATGCAAGGAATAGCAAGCTCTAAAGACGGAAAAGCAACAAAATACAACGACACAAGCGCAACTGCAATAGCCGCAGGGAAATGTAAATTTGTTGCGAAAAATACTGGCATATTGTTTGTGTAATGTGAATTAAAAGTAATAAAACCACGAAAAATCTTCAATAGCCAAGCATAAGCACCATGGGGGCATAGAGCCTCTGTGGTGCTTTTTCTTTTTGTGCGGGTAAGTTCTCTCCTGGCTCGCACGGAAACGGAGCGCAGGCGACGGTTTTCTGGCGGTTGTGGGGTGGTAGAACAATCAGTCCAAAGTCTGGTTTCATAATGTTCGTCAGAACGGATGGCCTGGTCAAAACGAATCTATGCCAAGGCATACCGATTTCTCAGCAGAGCGCAGTCGTCCCAATAAGATAGGTTCAGAACGTCTGCAGGGCCTTGTGACAACTGCCAGCTTGTCTTTTTGGCTACCCGGTTGTCTCAGCAAACTCTCCTGTAACCAAAACCAGAGACTTGGCTATTCGGCTTTGATAAAAGCAGTTCACAAAGCGGACTTCCCATTGTATAATAGTGACATACATTTGAGTTTCGCAGGACTGATATCAGGTGGAGCAGATGGGCAAGAATCGGATGAGCCGCAGGGAAGCGTGAGCAAGGAAAATCACAAAGACCACAAATATAATCTTGGCAGAACGGAAAATGCCAGGCTATGGACCGACTCGTACTCTGCAAAACTATTTCCGCTTGAATCTGAGATTCTAGTGGATGACAGGGCTCTTGAGAAAGCCGAGGCAGGGGAATATGTGCTTTGCGAGCAAGTAGACCCAGGAAAATATCAGGATAGAATCGAGAAAGTCCTTGTGTATTTCTGGAGCCGGAAATATCCTTCCTGAAGCCAATAAATTATTGCGGAGGAACCTTAATGGGAACATACATCACGCATGAGGGCTTGCCGTTCCATGGCGCTCTCGAGAAAATCAGAATCAGGTCCTGCCGAGTGGCCGACCTATCTTTGCCAGGGTTCGATGAAAAGCAGCTTCTCGAAATCACACGGGATGGAACAGCGAAGCTCACGCAAAAGACGCCAGAGGGAACGAAAAAGGCTAAAACCCGTATTTCACAAGCCGATACTGACTACATCTTTGCTGCATTCTCCGAAACATTCGCGAACTATCGCAGGGAACGCATCCCGTCAGTTAGTGGACATTGGCGTGTCCGGCTTCTAACGGATGACGATGAAGTATACTTCTACCACGGGGCGAATGGCCAGGACTACCGCTATCACGACGAGTCTCTCACGGATATCCTTCGGCAAAGAACCGGAATGCCAGAGCTGTTCGGTCTTTGTGTTAAGGCCGAAACGAAGAACAAGGTGAAATCCATCGAAATCAGCCTGGAACAGACTGCGGCAGATGAGGTAAAAGACCAATATGTAAATGAGTACGGAATTTGTATACATGATACAAATGAATGGTTGCTCGTTAGTTCAGAGGGCACGATAACTTATAATCGCCGTATTGCGCGTGTGGGAAGAGTCTCCTTGCAGTACGAACTCAAAGACAAGGTGGCGGAGTTCCTCAAGGTATATGATGACCAGAGCGTGTTTTCCCACCCAAAAGGACACTCACCAGATACTGTACAGGATGAGGTTCGAAAGACCTATAGAATAGTCGTGACTCGTGACAGTGGAGATACTTCCGTTCTGGAAGGCTCATTCGACAAGGACGGTCTGCCCGATAACTGGCCGGACTTTGTTGGCAGGCTGACAGACTTCTTCCAGGGCCAGAGCCTCGGGATGTTGTTCGACTCTCGCGTGTATAGCAAAGTATTGAGGAAGTGCAATGAAGTGGCTTTTTGTGGTGTCGATATCGATGGCGTGGTGAGAACACGCTATTACCGCTGTGGGGACGAAATCTGCGAGGGAGATACGGTCGTGGTCCCAACACCGATGAAACACACAATGGCCATTGGACGGGTTGTTGAGATTCGGAATTATCCCAAAGACCAGATTCCGAAAGACATGGCGCGGGTACAAGAAATTCTTGGTCTTGCCAAAGAAACAGAATAGGGAAAAGAAAAAAGAGGGGCTTAGAACAGCTCCTCTTTTCTTGTTGCTTTATTCGCCCAGAGCCTCTCCGAGCGAGAGGACCGCATTACGGACACATTCTGGGCAGGGACACAGAACCTTGCCGGTCTCAATGCCTTTCAGGTCCTTGCAGATGGTAGCACCGCATTTGCGCTCGAAATTCTGTACAAGCTCTTTGGAAATACGGGGCGTGCCTTTGCCATCCGTGAGAATACCTGCCACCATGACAGCGCCAATCAGGGCCCCGCAAGTGCTTTCCATACACCCCATACCGGCAGCATATCCCGCCGTCAGCTTCATCAGTGTTTCATCATCGATAGGTAGTTTGTCCTCAAACACCTTGACCACAGACTGTGTGCAGTTGCACTTTCCGGTCGCTTTCAGTTCAGCAGCCACCGCTGCGCGTTCCTCAATACTCATATTTTACACTCCTTTTTCTCTCCAGTATACCACAAAAAGACGGGCACAGGCAAAAAAAGAAAGGAGCCACCCGAAGGTGACTCCAATAGTTTAGGTTCCTGTTTTAGCCGTGAAAAGCATCAGGCGGCAGACGGGGTATCCGTTGCTGCGTCAAAGAGCAGTGTGCCTTCGCCGTTATAGCTTGCGTCGTTCAGAGCGGCGTAGATGTAGTCAATGAAATAGCCATCATCACCATTGTAGGTGGACTTCATGGAGACAAGATTGCCGTTGTCATCATAGGTGTTCTCGAAGGTCTGTTCGAAGTTGCCCATCGTAGCATCTTTGCCCTGCTGTTTGGTCATATTGCCATGCTCATCGTATTCGGTCGAGACCTCACTGCCCTGACCAAAATAATAAGTGGTCTTGTTGTCGCTCGCGCGCTTGTGATACACAATGTCATCTGCACCATCTTCGCTGACAGTTTCGATGTACAGGCCATCGACATCCATGGTATCGAAATCGCGGGTCGTGGTCTGGACACCGCTATCATTCGTGATAACTTCCGTGACGGGCAGCTCATGGGTATCATCATAGGTATAGGCGGTGGAGTAGTTCAGATACTGCTCACCATCACTTACGGTGTAGGACTCTTCGCTCAGTTTCCGGCCGTTGTCATCATAGGTGTACTGGCACACGATGGAAGGATTGCCATCCTCATCATCGCGTTCAATCATGTCCCCGTGGTCGTTGAAAACCTGAGTGTACAGATAGTTTTGCTCGCCATTGAGGTAGGAGGCCATTTTCAGGACATTGCCGTTCTCGTCCAGCTCTTTGATGATAACGGTGTCCATATCACTTGCTTTGTCGATTTCACGCATGAAAACCTCATTGCCGTTCTCATCGTACTTGTGAACGGTAACAACGCCATCTTCATCATCAGCACTGTAGTGCATCGTCTCGGTGCTCAACAGCAGGTCCTCCGCAGCAGCTTCGTCTACATCAGTAACCTCGGAAGGCGCTTCCTCCGGCGTAGTCTCCTCAACCACAGAACTTTCAGCCGGGGCGGTAGAAGCTGCTTCGGAAGAGGAAGCGGCAGGCTTCTGAGTAGCGCATCCGGCAAGCATCAGGGCTGCAGCGGTTGCCACAGCAGCGGCAGCGGTCAGGTTTTTGTTCCTCATATTCTTTCGTTCTCCTTCGTTTGGATAGTTTTTGCACAAATACTTCAATGTAGTATTTGTTGTACAACTCCTATTGTATCTGGCTCGCATATCCCGGCAAGCAAACAAGGATTACAAAATAGTAATTACAAGCCGTCTGCCTTCGGGTGGGCGGCTTTTTTCTTTTGAAAAAATGTTTGACGAAACTTGCGAACGGCATACAATAAGTGTTGTACGACAGATAATAAACCGACATCAACCATTCATAATCTGACAAATTCAGACAGGCACCAATCGGGTGACCTGTCTTTTTTTGTTGCAAGACCGCGTAATGCGGAGAAAGTCGAGAAAAGCTATGAACACCATTATGAACACCGCCGAATTCATCCGCGTTACCGACCTCCTGAAGAAGGAGAAAATTGCCAAAAATAGCGGCAACATATTTGCCGCTATGATGGCGATGCGCGAGAACCGCCCCGAAGCAATCTGCGCAGATGGCTTTAAGATGTCTATCCAGGCATCCGAAGACCACTACTGCCAGAAGGACGACGAGGGGAGCTACGTGAGCGTAGAAGTCGGGTTCCCGTCTCCGCCCGAGCCATTGCTCGACGAATATGGTGATGACGGAGTGTACGGCTATGTGCCGCTCACTGTTGTCGATGCCATCATCGCCAAGCACGGTGGAATCCTGCTCGATGAGCAGTAAGCCACTCTATCCAATTCCAGCATGACATTCGGCTGCACGCCGTATGCTCATATATGAAGCAGTTATCGTAAAAATGATAGCTGCTATTTTTATTTTACAAGCCTCGAAAATACGAGGAGAAAGAGAGTTTGCTATGAAAACCGCTATGAACACCAACATCAACACCAACACTACCAATTCCAAGAAAGTTGTCCCCGGCATCAATGACGTGGCTACCAAATGCCCTAAGGTCGCTGCCATGTGGAGTGACAAGAACACCTTCTCTCCCAGTAAAGTGGCTGCGGGAAGCAGAAGAAAGTTCACATTTGTTTGCCCAGACTGTGGGCAGGAATTTGAAAGCAAAATCTTTAGTGTTGTTCGTTCGGTAATGAACGGTAACACTGGTTGCCCTGTTTGTGCAGGTAAAAAGATTGTTTCCGGCATCAACGATTTGGCTACCAAATGCCCTATGGCTGCTACCATGTGGAGCAACAAGAACGCTTTCACTCCCAGCGAAGCACCTGCAGGCAGCCACAAAAAGGCCGTCTTTGTATGCCCTGATTGCGGACAAGAGTTTGAGTCTTCCATTTGCAATGTTGTCAACTCTTTGATGCGTTATCGCACCGGTTGTCCCGTTTGTCGTGGTTTGAAAGTGGTTTCTGGAATCAATGACTTGGCTACAAAGTGCCCTGCGGCAGCCAACATGTGGAGCAACAAAAACGCTTGCTCTCCCGGTAAGATATCTGCAGGCAACAACAAAATGGCATGGTTTGTCTGCCCCGACTGCAAACAGGAGTTTAAGGCTCCCGTTTGCAACGTCGTCAATTCTTTGTTGCATAACAATACCGGTTGCCCTGTTTGTGCAGGTCGCAAGGCTATTTCCGGCGTCAACGATTTGGCGACCATGTATCCAAAAGCTGCTGCTATGTGGAGCGGCAAGAACGATTACGCCCCCAGCGAAATTCCTGCCCGTTCGTCCAGACGCGCCATTTTTGTGTGCCCCGATTGCAAACAAGAGTTTGTGACAAGCATCCACAACATGACGCGGGCTATTGCGTCCGGTGTTACTTGCTGCCCCAATTGCAGACTGCGGGGGCGTGCCATCAACGCAGCTCGCAAGGACGAGTACGGTTCTCCGAAATCTGTCGGCACTACGATGACGATGAAGGATGGCAGCAAAGCCACCTGCACCGCTTATCATGGTGTCAACAACATCACGGTGGAGTTTGAAGACGGGTTCGTTTTGTACCATGCTCGCTGGAACCAATTTGTCCGTGGTGCTCTTCACCACGGTCAGAAAGCTACTGAAGAATAATAAAAAAAGCCATCTAATACGAAGTTGGCTTATAAATGTAGCAGCTATCATCTTCCTGCAATGGGGGATGGTGGTTGCTTTTTATTGCAAGCCTCGAATGTTACGAGGAGAAAAGAGGATAATTATGAATACTTTTGTGAAGGTTATGCATGCCAGCACCTGCAATTGCGCTGCTTGCGCATCTGTTCCGACTCTTGGCATTGAGATGCCGTATAACATCAAAGAAAATTGCCTTGCTGTTGCTTGCCCGAAAGTAGCTGCAATGCTGAGCGAAAAGGACAAGCATCTTGCTTTTGATGTTACTACAGGAAGCGGAAGAAAGCTCACATTTGTTTGTCCGGACTGTAAACAGAAATTTGAGGCCGCAATTTGCAATGTCGTTCGTTCTGTAGGCAATGGCACCACTGGCTGCCCTGTTTGTGCGGGGCGAAAAGTTGTTCCCGGTATCAACGACCTTGCGTCGCAATACCCAGAAGTCGCTACTATGTGGAGCAGCAAAAACAAGCTTCCTGCTTCAGAAGTTGCCACCCAAAGCGGTAAAAAGGCTTTCTTCAAATGTCATAATTGCGGGCAAGAATTTGAAGCCAGAATCCATCACGTTGTCGATGCTGTAGATAATGGTCACACTGGTTGCCCTATTTGTGCGGGGCTCAAGGTTGTTTCTAGCATCAACGACCTTGCGTCGCAATGCCCAGAAGCAGCCGCCATGTGGAGTAGCAAAAATAAGCTTTCTGCTTCAGAAGTCGCTGTTAAGAGCAGCAAAAAAGCCTTCTTCAAATGCCGTGATTGCGGGCAAGAATTCGAAGCCGCGATTCAAAATGTTGTCCGTTCTGTAGGCAATGGCTTTACTGGCTGTTACGACTGCAAAATGCGGAGAAAGAATGCTATTTCCAAACCAGAGTGTTTCGTGGTGCGGCTTATGCTGGCGTTTGCTGGTGAGAATGGAATTGCCAATCCTTTCTCTGATGTACGAAGCATCTTAGGCGAAAACAGCCTCTTGGGTCTGGACTTTGTGGACCACATTCAGAAATTGTGTGGCGAATACAATGGCGTTGCATGGCATGGAGATGATGAACACGTAGTAAGAGACCGTTTCAAGTTTGAAGCTGCCCACAAAGCTGGGTACACCATGATTCGCATTCAGGAGCCGGGGCTTGAAGTTCTTGACCCCAAATACGACATCGTTATGCCTGAAGGTTTTTGCCGCAACCACAAATACGACGCCAAAATCATGGAAGAAGTTGGTCGTAAAGTCATCCACCTGTTGGAAGAAATTTACGGTCGCAAGGCTTCTCCTGAGATTTGGGCATTGAACAACTTCAAGGAGTTCGAGGTTTGGTATGATACCAACAAGAAGGAGCTTGAAGCCAATGCACGGAAGAAGGGTCCGAAGGGCAAAACCGCAGCAAAGAAAGCTGCCTGATAGATTACAAGACCTCTGACGAACTCAGTCGTCTTTTTATATAGATAGCACATCCTGCCGTCTGCCCTAACCGGGTGGGCGGCTTTTTTCTTTTGCCAACTACTTGCCATACGTGAACCTCCCCACCTAAACCTTGCGGCTATAGATGGGGCGTGTGCCCTTCTTTATTCGTCAATTTCATGCATGAATTACAAAATAGTAACCGTTCCATACAACCGCTGGCGATAACTACCAGCTGTAGTGTATTTGATTGGACTTCCAAATTCTATTTTATTCGCACATATTGCAACTTACGGTTGTATTTGCTATACTAATAACAACCGATAACAACCGACAAGGCGCAAATAACAACTATTAGGTGTTACAGCCGACTGAGGAGGCCAATCATGGCGAGCGAACGAGCGATACTTCACTGTGACATGAACTCTTTTTACGCAAGCTGCGAGGCGGCTTATAACCCAAAGCTGCAGGGAAAGCCGATTGCGGTGTGTGGCGACCCGGAACGGCGAAATGGCATTGTGTTGACCGCCTCGTATCCGGCCAAACGGATGGGAGTCAAAACCGGGATGGCTCTGTGGGAAGCACAGCAGCATTGCCGAGATATCATCTTTGTTCCGGCTCATTATGATTTATATACACGATACAGCGGATACACCAGAGAGATATTCCTCAGATATTCCGACATGGTCGAGCCGTTTGGCTTAGATGAAGCATGGCTTGATTGTACCGCAAGCCAGTCTCTTTTTGGCAGCGGGCAAAAGATAGCCAAGCAAATCTCCGACGCCGTGAAGGATGAGCTCGGCATCACCTGTTCTATCGGCGTGAGCTGGAATAAAGTCTTTGCAAAGCTGGGGTCCGACTATAAGAAACCGGATGCCACCACCATCATATCAAGGTCAAACTGGAAGGATATCGTATTCCCGCTGCCTGCCACGGACCTTTTGTATGTTGGGTCCAGAACGGGGAAAAAGCTGTCAAACTACTGTATCCATACAATCGGTGACTTGGCGACCACCAATCCAAGCTTTCTGAAAGAGAAACTCGGAAAAATCGGTCCCATGCTATGGGGATTCGCAAATGGCCTTGACACGGGAGCAGTGGCGAAATACGAGGGAAGGGAAGCTCAGGCACCTATCAAGAGCATCGGAAACAGCTGGACAACGCCACGGGACTTGAAGACTGACCGGGATGTCTGGATTGTTATTTATCTGCTCGCGGAAAGTGTCGCTGCGCGGCTCAGAGAGAATCATTTCCGTTGCCGAGGCGTGGAAGTGAGCCTCCGGGATTCCAGCCTTTTCAGTTTCGAGCGGCAAGTGAAGCTGTCTCAGCCAACGATGCAGGAAAAGGATATTGCGGAGGCAGCTTACCAGCTGTATAAGAAGAACTACCGGTGGAGTGAGCACCTACGCTCAGTTGGCGTGCGTGCCATTGACCTGCGGCCAGATACGGAACCAAACCAGATATCTTTTGAGTACAGCGCCGAAAAGCAGGAAGAGACCGAGCGGCTTGAATCCGCGATTGACGGGATACGGAACCGATTCGGGTATTACTCTGTGCAGCGAGCCGTCATGTACAAAGACCGGTTTCTCTCTCATTGTGATGCAAAGGGAGACCATACGATTCACCCACATGGGTATTTACAGGGAAGCACAGGGGAGCATCTAATCTATGTCAGAACCAAGAATTAAAAAATATGTCGAGGTCATTGCCGATTTCTCTCCTGAAGGCATATTGACACCTCAGACAGTCATCTGGGACACAGGTCAGAAATTTGACATCACCTGTATCTCGGAGGTGCTGCCACGCAAATACTCAAAGACTGGTGGTGTTGGGGTGCGCTATACCTGCCAGATAGGCAGAGCAAAGACATACCTATACTACGAAGTAGATAAATGGTTCGTCGAAGCAAAGGAGGGCCACTGTGAATAGCAAATACCGGGAGCAGACCTGCTGCTTTGTCGGGCACAAAGATATTCCGCCAGGAGAACAGCTTAAAATATTGGCAAGGGTAGAGCATCGGCTCATTCCACTCATTCAGCAGGGGGTCACTTACTTTGGCGTTGGAGGCTCTTTAGGGTTCGATGCCCTCATGGCAGATATGCTGGTTTCCCTAAAAGCTTCACATCCCAGGATTCGTATCATTGAAGTATTGCCTTTTGAGGGATACCGTTCTAAATGGAGCTTAGAACAGCAGCGGCACGCAGAGAAGATAGATAAGCAGGTGGACAAGATAGTCTACATAGCAAAAGAGCCAAGCAGGGGAGTATACCTTCTAAGAGACCGACATCTAGTCGATTGTTCTGCCTATTGTATCTCCTATTGCACAAGGACTACCGGCGGCACGGCATATACGGTGAAATACGCTCTGGAACATGGTGTGACGGTGTACAACGCTTCGAGTTTCGATGTGAGTGCCTTGCTTCAGGCCCGACCGCTTGGGAAATACGGATGAAAAGGCCCCTGCCAAATACGGCAGAGGCCATTCTATTTTATTTGTGTCGGCAAACAGAGTCATGCGCTTTCTCCTTCTGCCCCACAAATAGCTGCAGCTTTAACGGTATCGACATTTAACAGCTCAGCAGCCTTCGATACGCTAATTTCATTATCAGTATAAGCGCGACAGACAATTTGCTCCAACCGAATAGGATGTTCTCTGATATCGGTAGTATCTTGTGGGTATTCCTTGGCATTAAGGATAATATCATAAGTGCGTTGACTAATGATTTCCTCTTGCCTTGCACGAAAAACAATGCACTGTTCAGAAACTCCATATTCATTCTGGACATACACGATTTCCTTAAAACTGATAAACGGTCGTTTGCTACCAACTTCTCGTTTCAAATCTTCGCTGGGCAATAAAAACCGTCCTGCAATATCGTCAATCTGCCGCTCAGTAGCATTGGTAAAGAGCAAATGTGCGAATTCATGTGCAAGGGTAAAGCGCTGACGGCCATAGACCATACTTTCATTTACAGCGATGATAGGGAAGCCCTTATTGGAGAGTCCATTATACCCCGAGAAGTTCTTGGTAGATACACCCATGTCACGCTGTTCGACCAGAACGACATAGATGCCCTTGTTTTCGAGTACGCTGGTAAGATTGCCAACGGGCCCGGTCGGAGCCAGGCCAAGAACGCTGCGCATATAGGAAGCGGACCGGTTTGCATCCTCAAAAACAGGAATTTTCTCTTTGGGTAGAGTGTTGGCGTCACAAACGGTATTGGCGCACAAACAGGCATCGTAATAGCGCTGTGCAGCGTAGCGAATCTGAGCAACGATAGCATCCTGCTGAGATGCGGCTAGATTGTCCGACTTACGGAAAGAACCATTAAAAACAGTAACTCCCTCATTGTACGCCATGAATTTACCAAGAGTAACATCCAGCGCTTTACAAATTTTCTTGATGGTTGCAATGTCCGGACGGCGTTTACCATTCTCAAAATGGGAAATGCTCATTTTACTGACATCGATTGCGTCAGCCAACCATTGCTGAGTAACGCCTTTTTGAGAACGATAATAGGTGATGTTTTTGCTGATATCCATCGCCTTTCCTCCTTTCTGCTGTTTACATTATACGCTAAAACACTGCACTTGTAAACACTAGGGCTTGCAAAAATTCTCTATAATTTCAATAATTTCTGGCACGATGCAAACTATGAGGGAGATTTCCTGGCATTTGGAAAAATACCCCTAGGACTTTGAGCTTTGCCGCACAAAAAGCGAGCCTCCGCTGCTTGGCGGGGGCTCTTCTTGTATTCTCAAAAACGTTGAATTCAATTTCACTGAATTCCGATTCAACATTATTTGGCGTGGCTCAGCTTGGCCCGGCAGCACGATGCCATGGCGGCCGAACACAATGATTCTCCAGAACGGAATTCTCGACATTCGGTGCGAATCGTATATAATCTAAATAATAAACACAAAAAAGAGAGGTGAAGAGCCATGAAGGTCTTAGTCATTCCAGATTGCCATTTGAAACCCTGGATGTTTGCGCAGGCAGATACCATCATGAAAAAAGGCATTGCAGACAAAGCTGTCTGTCTCATGGACCTGGCAGATGATTTCGGGGTACATGATGATGCGCAGTATCTGGAGACCTATGAAACCGCAATCGCGTTTGCCAATGAACATCCAGATACTCTCTGGTGCTACGGGAACCATGACCTGAGCTATATGTGGGGAAAACCGGAAACCGGATACCATCCGGAAAAAAGAGGGCTGGTGTGTCAAGAAATTAAAAAGTTGACAAATACCTTGCCAAAGAAAAGTCAGCTTGCATATATCCACAAAATTGACAAAACACTTTTCATGCATGGTGGCCTTGCAAATCTCTTTGTTCAACTCCGGGTAGCACCACAGAACCGCAAAAATGTTCTCGCGGCTGTCAAAGCTATCAACCAAATGAGTTGTGAAACAATGTGGGCAACAGATTCTCCTATTTGGTATCGCCCGCAGCTGTCTCCAAATCAGAATGCAAAACGTTTGTATCGCGGCGGCGAATATCTGCAAGTGGTAGGACATACGCCGGTCAAAGAAGTGTATCTGGAAGGCGGAGTACTTTCCTGTGATACGTTTTCTACTTATCGTGATGGAACCCCATACGGGTCACAGGCTTTTTGTATCGTGGATACCGTTACCTGGGAATTTGAGACGGTCAAAGTTGCATAAATGCTGCTAAAGCCTGCGCCCATCTTCGATAATGGGTTATCTCTGTACTGTTATGTTATGGATGATGACTTGAACAATCTCTCCGAGCAGGAAAAGACATTGTCTCCAGCTCTGTATGCAAACTTCGATGAAGTCGCTTGTCATGTTATGGGACCAAAACAGAAACAGGAGCTGCGGCATTTGCTGACTTTCAAGTTCAAAAAGCATAGTCGGTATAATCTCGGTGATGAGCGGCTCAAGATGCTGGAACATGCAGTTCAGGAAAAGGCCAGATTCTTGTTGGAAGCTGCACAGCAATAAAAAGCAAATATTAAATAACAGAAATGCAGCTTAAAGAGAAAGGCTGCCATATAATGACGATGTCACAGAATTCACGGTAAAGGTTGACCGCGAGGCGTTTGAGGGAAGCTGGTACGGCTTGCCAGCACTCACCTACGCTTTTGCGGCGCGGCATACCAGTATTACAGTGGCGTATCGGACCCGCGTGTTGTGGTCAACTATATCGATGCCGATACCGGAGGAAAGCGACAAAACCAAAACACGAGATTCAGCCCACGGATATTGTGCTGTTCGACAATAATGCCTGCAGCATGGTCGTTTGCGGATTTTATTCTGATAGTTTCATGGGCTATACGGCAAAAGCCTACTACGAAAACAAAACCAACGACCGTATCGATGTCATTCTGGATAAAGGCTCTATCAATGGTTTTGAGTGTACCCCGGAAGGGACAACGCTGCTGGAACCACATTCTAACGCCTATGTTGACATTCGTTGGCAAGAATATGCTGAAACTTATGCAGAGAATGGCAATGACCCAACATCCATCACAAAAATTGTAATGCCAGTTTTTGTGAGAAAAGACACAGGGAGCAATACGGTATACATTGACGCCACTTATTCCATTGACCCGCAGGCAAGAACTGCAACGCCGATAGTGAACCCCCAATGATAGTCGCATGATTTTCCGAAACCAAAAACTACTGGAAAAGCAGCAAAATTTTTCTGAGTTCAGAAAACTTTTGGTACTTTGGGGAAAAGTTTTCTGGAATGGGAAAACTCTCCGACTTTTTGGAATGAAAAAATAAAAGCGCTCACCATTTTTCGGTGGGCGCTTTTCTTCATTCTTCGGTTTTCTTTTTCAGCCACTGCCTTCTAACGAACGGCGTTACATAGGTTTCATCACTCTTCAGCTCATAGCCATAGCTTTCAGCTATCAGGATGGCACGTTCGCTTGCTTTCTGTCCGGCAGGCAGGTGGCGAATGAAACCATTGATGTTTTTGGACGAAGCATCATATTTGGACTTGTCGAACACCCGCAGCGGCTCGTCGTCACCATTGCCTTTCTTGCGATAATCGCGGGGCTTTCCGCCAATCATCAGACAACGAATCCCAAATGGAGCATCCGCGTGTGTCACAAACGAAGACCGGAACGACGCATCAGTGGGCAGAACATCCGGCAAATCACAGGCGAGAGAAGTGTACAGCCAGAGAATCAGATTCGTGACGCTGTCAACCAGCTCTGGAAATTGAGCTCGGTCAGTCAAAATATAAAACCACTCGGTGCTTGTGTTATAGTATCCGGCCAGGTCACCGAACTTGGTTACGATTTTATACAGACATACAATCTCGTTGTCGCGGCAAGTCTCTTTCAGCTTAATTTCCTGTATCAGCTGGCAGGCATCAAACTGAAACAATGCACCGTTGGCGGGAAGAGTTCTGCGGCGATGGTGCAGCGTATCTTTCAGAAACTCTGTCGTATATTTGGGTGAGATGGGCTTTGGCCACCAGGACCACATGTTCGGAGTATTCTCAATCAGCGGCTTGTCCGGCAACATGTCCACGGTATACTCGTTCACATAGGTGGCCATCGAAAGGACAGTGTTCGTATACAAATGCGAGAGCAAAGCGAGGTCGTTGATGCTATCGAAATCTGCAACATTCTCATAGCCATAACGCTTATAGTACGAAAAGACCATATCCAAGCGTCTGTCTTCAGAAATCTGAGATTCACATTTGTCGTATGGCCGATTGTTGAAAAGAGCATCACTATAATAGACAGGAACATCGGCGAGGGGATAGGGGTCCCGGATGATGATTGGCTCGTTCTCAGTTGAGATACCGACAATGTTGTTCACAATATCGAATTCCTGAGGCTTGAGGTATTCGCTCCCCTGCATCAGCATATCGATTACCGCGTACAGGACAGAATCATTACGTTCCACATTTCCGTCAATGGATAATCCTGAATGAACACATTCCTGCGCATAAGCAATAGCCTTGAAATACAGAGCATAGTCCTTATTCTTCTTGATGGGCTTTGTGAGCCCCTGCAAAAACTGATGATAGCCTTTAATGAACTTGTCGGGGTTTGCCATGGCAAGCTCTACCTGAGAGCTGACGGCCTCAATGATGGGTTTGCACTCCTCAGCTTCACGGACCAGGTGAAAGAGGAAAGTAGATGCTTTCCCAAAATCCATGTCATGCAATGTCGTCGCAACCTGGCAAGCGCTGGACAGGGTTCTTCTCTGAAATACCCAGATAGACTCGCCCTTGCTCCGATACTTCTTATCCCATATGGGAACGTATTTATCGACTAAGGCATTACCGAAATCTTCCTGCACTGCCAAAACACCATTTTCGTTCTGCACGGTATCCTCCTTACAACTTTAACTGCCCCACACAACTCTGCGCAGTGGGCAGTAGTTTGTGGGTTATCTCGTTGCGGAAATACTTAGGGTCCACGGCCCGCATCCCGAACCGCACACGGTCTAAAGCATCTGCATCCTTGAGAATCGTATATAGCAGCCACACCCGTTCTTTGTCCCGGATATTGGATGCTTTGAGGTCTGCAAGAGCCTTGCGGTCATCCAAGCAATGATACTCGATGAGGAAAGCAGTTGCCGGATTGCAGTCGGAGGCTGTGTCATAATAAATGTCCCTAGACTTTGCTCCGTGGCTGTCATCGACATCATCGTTTGTCCGCCCAATATCATGATAAAGAATCGCATCACATAGCTGGTGGGATTCTTTTTTTGTTAAGGCAATGCCCTGAACCTGAACCAAAAGCAGCGCATCAAAGAGAACTCGCAGCGTATGCTCGGCGTCGTGCTCCTCATCATTAGCCCGGCCATAAGCATCATACAGAGAGGAAATGCGGCTCCGGTAGCGCTGGTAGAGAGGGTAGAACTCCTGAATTTCATCTGTCAGAGCGTTAATGCCGTACAGTGTATCGACCTTTCTATCTTTTACGGCAGCCGGTGGGACAAGGACCTCTTTTTCTTCATCATTCGGAAAATACTCGATAATGTCACATTTGCTGACATGGGCAGTGATGATTCTGCTGTTCTCGAGACTCGGGATGCGGCAGGCAAAGAAACAGGCTGCCTTGTAGCTTGTGGTCCAGGAGAAAGATTTCTCGTATGGAGTTGACTTACTCCCTTCCCCGCGATAGATGGTCACAACATCCGGCAGGCTGGACAGCTTCTTTTCAGTATCTTGCTTTTGCTTTTGAGATTTTCCAGCAAAGACCTTTTGCAGGCCATTCTCACTGAGGGAAGAAAAGCCAAAATCACTGGTGCGATACAGGTCAAGAAAGAGAACATATAAGTCCTCACCAGGATTGGACAACTCAATGTATTTAGAAAGAACCGATACGCGAAGGCTGTCTTCCAGGGAAAAGAGGTAGCTGCGAATAAAGGGGGCGTTTCCCGATGAGATTTTCTCGGCCATATCCAGAACTCTCTGCTGGAATTTCTCGTCCGATTCGCCGTTCACAGCCAGACGCTTGTCGCCATAAATGTTTAGAGAAAGAACGATGGGAATGGCCGGATTATCGAGTTCGCAGTAATAGAGTGGGGCCAACATATTGCGAGCGGCATAAATCCTGGTGATGGGGAGTCTCGGATACTTCTTAGCAAATTCGTTAGCCGTTAAGCCGACACTGTAGCCTTCTTTGTAGTACCGTTCAATGTCAGCACTTGTCTGCACTGCAGTGAGGGGTAGCATCGTCTCGAGACTTGCTTGGTTGATGCTTACAAGAATATAACCGACCGTCATTGTTTTTCGGACTTCCAACTTTTCACGGGTTGCCCCGTTACTCAGTATGGATTTCTGCTTCATAGAGCGAGCTTACCGCAGGCCGCAGCCCTTGATAGAGGCTCACTCTCCACAGACTTTAAGATTCGGTCGTCCTGACCGTACTGTTCGCCTGTGGTTATGAGGTGGCTGGCATAGCCAGCATGTCCATTCCTTTCTTTAGAATATTTTCTGCTGCATTTTTATCCCTATCGTGTGATGTATTACACTTCGGGCAGACCCAATGCCGCACATTGAGGCTTTTAACCTCTTTGTTTTGGTATCCGCAGCAGGAACAGGTCTGGCTGCTTGGATAGAATGTTGGTACTTTGACAACTACTCTTCCTGCCCAACTGGATTTATAATCAAGTTGTCGAAAAAATTCTCCCCAAGAAGCGTCAGAAATACTTTTAGCAAGGTTACGATTACGAACCATACCCTTTACATTGAGGTCTTCTACATAGATGATTTGGTTTTCTTTCACCAGTGTGGACGACAACTTATGTAGGGTATCTTTTCGTTTGTTGGTTATTTTTTCGTGGCAGCGAGCCACCTTGATGCGCTGCTTTTCCCAGTTGGCAGAGCCTTTCTTCTTGCGTGACAGTTTTTTCTGCTCACGCTTTAGTTTAGCTTCCGCTTTCTGTAGATACTTATGGTTTGGATGTTCGTTTCCATTGCTGTCAACAGCAAAAGATTTGATGCCAACATCCAAGCCGATAGCGGCATTCTTAACAGGAAGCGGTGCTACTTCTACTTCGCAAAGAATGCTTACATAGTATTTTCCGCTTGCTGAACGACGGATTGTTGCCTTGCAAATACGACCTTCAATGTTGCGGCTTTTGCGATAGCGCACCTTTCCAAGTGTAGGAAGCTGAATGTACTTATCGTCAACTTTAATGCTTTTTGCTTTAGTAGTTGTATAACTTTCTTCTCCTCTTTTTCGTTTGAATTGAGGGAATCCTTTACCGTCTTTGAAAAAGCCTTTATAGGCATTATCTAACTGACGACAGCTATATTTGAGTGCTTGGCTATCCGCTTCAGCAAGCCAAGGAAGATAGGTCTTCATCTGAGGAAGTAGATTTTGCGTATCAATATAGCTCATGCTTTCGCCGCGCCGCCTATAGGCTTTTATTCGCCTATCTAATATAGAGTTATATATAAAGCGGCAGCAGCCGAGCGTTTTATTGATTTTTACTTCCTGCTCTTCTGTAGGCTCTAGCCGAAATTTATAGCCTTTATGTACTTTCAAGGTGATTCACCTCCTTTATGGATTTTTGTACTTGTGAATTGGTCAAACCACCGGAAAAAGTTGAATAGCCTGTTTTTCTCCTCCCACAATTCTTTCTAACATAATTATATCATATTTTACAGATGGACGGGCCAAAATCGCAACTTTGTTCATGAATACTTAACCTTTATGCACGAGATTTATTGTTGCCTTAATATATAAAACTAGAGCCCCGTCATCTTGGATGGGGCTCTTGAGTTGTAGCTGGAGGTGTATCTCATTTTGTGCCAGGGGTATTGTATGGTAGTTTTCGAAAATGAGTGCAAAAAAACAAACACCAGAAGTCAAACTCAAAAATATCTTAGTCTTGGCAAGTTTACCCTTGCGCCGCTGTGCGAACCTCATAAAATAGAAATTGTACAAGAGAAACGGCAAGAGACATTTGTAGTGATTGTAGTTGGTCGCCACGAATCGATGCCGTGTCTGCTTGCGCATAATTACCTCTTTTCGAAGCCCACAGGTCATTCTCTCACCTGTGGGTTTTGTTTATTGCGGAATCGTGCGAATTGCAGACAATTAAAGACAGAGCGATTGTGAGATGGGGCGATACCGATGCAGTAGGGATGAGAATCTTAGCAGCTAAAAAACTGAATGTGGAGAAATAAAAATTATGGTATACGTGATTGGAATTGTAGCAGCCCTGATTATTCTCTTTGGATTTCTCTGCTACAAGAAAGCTCCGCCCACGGAGGCTATCGTTGTAACTGGCTTTGGCCTGTCTAAGCCTAAAGTGGTTTGCGGAAAGGGTACATTTGTTCTGCCCGTTCTTCAACGGGCTGACCGACTAAATATGCGCCTTTTGAAAATCGATGTCAAGACTCCTGAAACAGGTGTTAAGACGAAGAACGGCGTAAGTCTCTGGATTGACTCTGTTGTCACGATTCAAGTCTACAGCGAAAACTCTACCGTTCTGGATGAAGAAGTGAAGGCATCCGGTCTGAAAGACGCCAAGGCGTACATCATGTCCCGCCAGCAGGCAGCCATCTCGAACTTTCTCGGCATGAACGAGCAGGGCATCAATGACAAAGTCAATGACGTTCTGCAGGGCAATTTGCGAGAGATTGTCTCCGATATGACCGTTGACCAAATTCTGACGAACCGCAAGCAGATGGCTGTGAGCGTTATCGAGAATGCTCGCCCCGACCTTGCTAAGATGGGACTTGAGGTTGTGACTTTTAATGTCCAGGACATCAGGGATGCAGTGGATGTTCAAGGCCACAATCACGGCGTTATCGAAGCTATCGGCATCGAACAGGAAGAGCTCGTAAAGAAACAGGCTGAAATTGCCCGTGCTCAGGCTGCCCGTGATGTAGCCTGCGCGAAGGCCGATGCTGAGATGGCTGCAAATGCCAAGGAAGTTGAAGCGCAGACTGCGATTGCAAAACGCAACAATGAATTGCAGCTCGCCAAGGCAAAGCTGAAAGCTGAAGCTGATAAAGCTGCGGCTGACGCAGATGCTGCCGGTCAGATTCAGATGAATCTCCGCGCCAAAGAAATCAAAGAAGCGGAAGCGGATGCTGAAATCGCCAAGCAGAAGAAAATGGTAGACCTTGCCGCACAGGAAGCCGAGGTCCAGCAACGCAAACTGGATGCGGAAGTCCGCAAACAGGCAGATGCTGACCTGTACCGCCGCCAGAAAGAGGCAGAAGCCAAGAAATATGAGGCGGAACGTGCAGCTGAGGCACAGAAGTTCTCTAAGCAGCAGGAAGCAGAAGGCATTGAGCTTGTCGGTAAGGCAGAAGCTGAAGCGATTCGTCAGAAAGGCTTGGCTGAAGCGGAAGCCATGAAACAGAAAGCAGAGGCATATAAGCAGTATAACGATGCGGCTGTGGCTGAAATGCTCATCAAGGTTCTTCCTGACATTGCCAAGAGCGTGGCTCAGCCTTTGTCCAGCATTGATAAGGTTTCTATCATTGGCGGTGATGCCTCCGGCGTATCCGGCGTTTCCGGGAACGTTCCTATCCTGATGGCTCAAACCATGCAGACGGTGAAAGAAGCGACCGGCATTGACATGGGCGAAATTGTCCGTGCCAACAGCATCCAGGCAAAGACAGACCGCAACATCAACATTATGACTCAATGTGAACAGCCTGAGAATAACAAAGAGAAAGGAGGTGCCAAGGCAATGGAACGCGCAGAAGGCGGCTATCTGATTCATGAGAAGAATCTCAACGGTGAGGAAGTCACTCATTTTCGACCGGATGTGACCGAAGAAGAGAAGGCTATCATGAAAGGCAAAAAGGCCAAAGATTAAAGACAACATGAAAAGAGGGTGACTCGAAAGAGCCATCCTTTTTTCTGTTGTGACGCAAACGAAAAGTTCATGGTGGCCATCCAATTTAGGTGACTGTCTTTTTTGCATGTTAAGACTTTGTTGCTGAATTGTGCGAATTGAAGATAATTAAAAACAAAAGATGCTTTGTATCAAATCGATTGAAACCGAAGAGGTGAAGTTAATGCTCGGCGTGAGTTTGATTATCATAGCAGCGGCTATAGTCTACATGGTCGAAACCTATATCAGCACCTATTACACTATCGAATACATGCACGGAACATCGCTGTTCCTTATCCTCCTTGCGAAATATGGCACGCCAGTCCTGTTCCTGCTGCTCTGCACCTACATTGCATATCGCAATTTCCTCAAAAAGCAGAAAGCTGCGGCTTCTGCTGCATCTGAACGGCCTACAAGCAAAGAAGAGCTGTATACCAACAAAATTCAAACGGCAGTAAAGACAAAAAGTGTCTTCTCAGAGCAGGCTGACCAAATGCTGTATCAGGTACGGCGCTTCGGGCAAAAAATGGCCGTTGCCTACAGCATGACCCAGGATAGCAAGACGTCCGGGGAACAAGCCAAGTGCCTAACGTTATTGGAATCCGCAGAACGTATCTTCTATGACCGACTGGATGACGCGATTCGCTCGGCTTCAATGTTTGATGAAACGGAATACAAGGCTTTCTGTCAAGGCTCTATCTCGTTTGGAAACAAAGAAGAAGCGCAGAAAAAGAAAGAAATCTACAATGGTATCGTAAGTACCGTGGATAAGGTAGTTCATGACAATGAGCGCTTAATCCTCCGATTGGATTCTTTAGCATACGCTCTGAACCAACGTTCTGCCCAGAATCCGTGGGATACAGAGGTTGTGCTCGCAATGTCAAAGCTCGATGCTGTCATTAACAAGACGGCGCAGGATATTGAACAGGATGAAGATATCAGTCGTGAGGCTATGAAACGATATAACAACTTGGGGTATTTACGAAATTTGGTGGTTTGAATAAAATCACTTGATTTTGTATGTATCACAGGCATTTGGATGTTTGTTGCGCCTGTCGATTTTCCCAGTTGATAGCTCCGCAAGAGTGATATTGCCTCGCGCAATGCCACTCGTAGCAAACACCCAGCCAAGGGAAACACAACCTCCTGCTTCGGCAGGAGAGACTTATCGTAAAGGAGGTGACGTATATGTCCACTGTATATGTGCTCAATAAAGACGGTAAACCTTTAATGCCTACGACTCGCTGTGGGCATGTACGCCGTCTGCTTAAAGAACAAAAAGCACAAGTCGTAACATCAAAACCGTTTACCATTCAACTGTTGTATGAAACCGACGATGTTGTGCAACCTCTCTACTTAGGCATTGACCCCGGCAGAACCAATATCGGTGTTGCCGTTGTCAAAATAGACGGCACGGCAGTCTTTACCGCGCATTTGGAAACCCGTAACAAGGAAATTCCGAAACTAATGCAAGGGCGCAAAAAGGCCCGTCGTGCAAGACGCACCAACGGCAGACGATGCCGCCGTCAACGGAGAGCCAAAGCAAATGGCACCATTTCTAAAAAGTGCGTAAAGCAAACCACTGCTCAAAATGGCAGTGTCAGCAAGCGTGCAAAGAAAATTGGTGTCATCAAACGCCATCTTCCGGGTTGCGAGAAAGAAGTCCTTTGCATCGGCATCAAGAACAAAGAAGCAAAGTTTAGCAATCGCACAAGACCAGAAGGCTGGCTTACACCTACCGCAAATCAGTTGCTGCAGACACACATTAACTTGGTGAAGAAAATTCAGAAATTTCTTCCTATCAGTGATGTTGTACTTGAAATCAACAAATTTGCGTTTATGCGGCTGGATAACCCTAATGTTCAGAAATGGCAATATCAACAAGGCCCGCTCTATCAAAAAGCAAGTCTTGAAGAAGCTGTCTCTGAAATGCAGGAGCACCATTGCCTGTTTTGCAAAAACACGATTGACCATTACCACCATGTGGTGCCTCAACATAAAAATGGCAGCAATACCATTGGCAACATCGTTGGCTTATGCGCAAAGCATCACGACCTTGTACATAAGGATACCTCATGGCAAGAGAAACTCGCCAAAAAGAAAACAGGGCTCAATAAAAGATACGGTGCGCTAAGTGTATTGAATCAAATCATACCGGCACTGACGAAAGAGTTGAGTTCTCTTTTCCCGAAACATTTCTTTGCGACCAATGGCAAAAGTACCTACGACTATCGTGCAGCGCACGGCGTTAGTAAAGACCACTGGCTTGATGCTTATTGTATTGCTGGTTCCGTTTTACCGAATGATGCTTGCGATAACAATATAAACAGCCATGTGCCATACGAATTAAAGCAGTTCCGCCGTCATGATAGAAGAGCACTGCACAAAGAAAATATGAGCCGCGTGTACACGCTCAATGGCAAGTCAGTTGCTACAAATCGGCATAAAGCCATTAAACAGACCACCGACAGTTTGGAAGAGTTCCGTCAACGCCAACCTAATGATGTTTGCAAACTCAAGGTAAAGGAGCATCATCCGGAATATCGAAATCCGAAGCGTAGCTTCCCCGGCTGCGTGTTTCTTGTTGGCAAGCAAACTCATGTGATGCAAGGAACCAGCGGCTCACACAACGGTAAAGCAGATGGATATTACGACACAAATGGCAACTCGTATTCATCTGGTAAATGTAAGTTTGTTGCCAAAAACGAAGGGATTGTTTTTGCATAAATTAGTAGACCACCTATTTCCGTAAGGAATCCCACCAAAAATAATAATACCCACAACTTGAAAGGAGAAATTTAACGTGACAAAAAAGAACATTTTCCCTGTAGTTGCAACCATCGCCGTGGTGGGTGTTGTTCTCGGCGTGTTTTCGACGACTGTGCTGCGCGACTCGAATGTCAGCATCAGCACGATGACTTCCGAGCAGGCATATGCCAATTTAAGTAGCAAAATGAAACGTATCGGGGTGCAGGAAATATCCGTCAATCCGCAGCAACTTGATGTATCGGAGTTTCTGGACGCAAAAGATGAGTTGCCGGATATCGACTCCTCCTACCCGTTTGTGGTGGAGGGGAACGCTGAAGTCAACATTGAAATCTTCTCTTCCGGCGAGAAAGCAGCAGAATCCGGCTCCGATTCCTTCCTGACAAGCATGGCAAAGAAGTTCAACGCCCAGCACAACAAGACTTCCGGAGACAAGACTATGAGTGTCTCCCTGCGCTCCGTTCCGTCCGGTACGGCGGCTGAGTACATCTCGACGGGAAAGTATCAGCCCGAGTGCTATACCCCCTCAAATACGCTCTTTGGCGAGCTGGTGAAGAACGAGGGCGTAGAATTGACCGTTGAGGCTGACCGTCTGGTCGGCAATGTGGCGGGTATTCTCGTATCAAAGAAGACAGGGGATATGCTTCGCTCTGAATACGGTGAAGCATCTGTTTCTTCCGTTCTGAACGCAACCATCGATGGCAAACTCATGATGGGATACTCGAACCCCTACACAAGTGCTACGGGTCTTAATTTTCTGCTTGAGGCTCTTGCGAGCAGCGGCAGCGATACGATTGTCGATACGGCTGCTGTTGAGAATTTCCAGAAATTTCAAGCGAACGTCCCTCTCGTATCCTTCACGACCCAGCAGATGGTCCAGTCGGCTGACAAGGGTATCGTGGACGGTGTCGTGATGGAGTACCAGTCTTATCAGAATGACCCGACCTTGCAGCGCAACTACGAATTCATCCCGTTCGGTGTACGGCACGATAATCCTCTGTATTCCATCGGGAATGTCTCTGCGGAGAAGAAGGAAGTTATTGCTGCGTTCGTTTCCCTCTGCGCCCAGAATCAGGCAGAAGCGACGAAGGACGGGTTCAATGGTCTTGACGACTATGCTTATACAGGCAAGGCATACGATGGCAACACCATCGCACAGGCTCAGAGTGTCTGGAAAGAAGAGAAGGACTCCGGCATTCCTATTGTGGCAGAGTTCGTTGTCGATACTTCCGGGTCGATGCGCGGCGAACCCCTGAATGCGCTGAAAACCGCGATGATAAACACCATCCAGTATATCAATGACGACAACTATATCGGCATCATTGGCTTTGATTCAGATGTCAGGGAATACCTGCCCATTGACCAGTTCTCTCTGACCCAGAAAACTCTGTATAAGGGTGCCGTGAACTCCCTCGATGCGAACGGCAGCACCGCAATGTACAACGGTCTTTGCGTTGCTATGGACCGCATCTACCAGAAATCTCAGGAACTGGGTGGGAATTGCACGCCCATCATCTTTGTGCTCACGGACGGTGACAACAATACCGGATATGGCTTCTCCGATACGAAGAACATCATTGCCGGTATGGATATCCCCATTTACACCATCAGCTACAACTACGCAGCGGATAGTCTTTCGGAGCTCGCTTCCATCAACGAAGCGGCAGCTATCGTTGGTAACAGCGAGGATATCACCTACAAGCTCCGCAACCTGTTTAACGCAGAGATGTAACTCAAAAGCGCGGTTTTGTCCGCGCAGCTGCTCCAAAAGACAGCCTCCACACGGCGAGCAGCGGGAACATGCTGGTCGGAAACGGCACGGTTGTCAGCTACCAGTGCCACTCGATGGATGAGGCGGTCGATATGGTCGCCGCCTTGTACAATGGCAGAAAAACAGAAGCAGCGCAAGCATAACCATCCTGCAAAAATATATGCCGTTCATCTTTTTGGGTGGACGGCTTTTTGTTTTGTGAATACAGCGATTCAGTGGCGAAGCGAGCCGATTTTACCAGCAGTTTGATACTCTGTGGGCAGTTGCACAGCCGTGCAAATTGCATACAATGGGAATTGGAGAACAAAAAAGCGATGCAAGGATGTATTTGTAATAAATATGGCGGCTGTTTTTGGTATTCGCGAAACAACACGAAATTAAACGAAACGCGAAGAGGATACAAGAAAAGACGAATGAAATCCGGCTGAGGCGGATAATACTTGTGCCGAGTAGTTTAAAGTCCGGACAATGGGACAGCTAAAGTGGTAAAATGAAACTAGGAATACCTAAAATCAGATTTAACCGAAAAAACAAAAACCATGAATGAATAATTGGTTGCTAAAAAGCAACCGCTCGCTTTTATACCCAAACCAACAAATGACCCAAATCTGTTTAGGAAGGATAGGCACAAAATGGCAAGAAGGAAAACAAACGACTTGGAAAATCAGATGTCGCTCATGGACATGATGGCATCGGAAAGCCCCGAATATACCGAAGAAGGCCCGGAAGAACTCTTGGACCCCGACGAGGACATGGAGGACAGTGAAGGGCAGACGGATAAGCCCTTCAAACTCGTGGCGAACAAGACCACGAAGGCAAAGGTGAGCATCTCCACGCAGGCGCTGAATGTTGTGAAAGCGGTATATGCTGATACGGTCGAAACGAATTGGGAAGAGTTGTTTGACGGATTCGACAGACTCTATGCTATCACTTTTTCGTCTGGTATCGAGTTCGTGAATAAGGTCATCAACAAGTTCTCGTATGCGGAAGTCGTGTTCGGATGCGAGAAAATCATCGCCAACGACATTGCTGCCATCATGTCGGTGCAAATCGACAGCGTGCAGCGGCTCGCTAAGTCTAAGTCGGCAGGGAGCCTTGCGAACCGCCTCGATGACGGGTCCTTGCAGCTGTATGTATCGCGGGACACGAAATCGCACGAGAAAATCTTTATCTTGGAGAGCGCTGACCATAAGCGTGTCCGAGTCATCACCGGCAGTGCGAATATGTCGGCATCGGCGTTTTGCGGCATTCAGCGAGAGAATATCGTCTGCTTCGATGACGAGGCGGCATTTTCGCATTACAAGGTTCTGTTCGAGACCTTCAAGGAGACCTGCTCCGACAATGTCTCCTATAAGGCAGTCGTGAACACCATGAACCAGGAAGATTATCTGAAAGAGAACATCAAAGAAGTGCCCGTCTTTCAGTCTATTGAAAAGCAGAAGCTTGTCTTTCTGGAACAGGCACAGCCTGAGGATGAGGTCGAACACGAGATAGTTGCCGATGTCAAGAAAATGCAGGAACTCGTCAAGCCAATCATGCCTAAGATGCCGGTACAGGCGAATCGTATTGTAGTGGCAGCGGAACCGATGCGCGTTTTCGGGAAACGATATACCGAGGTGCGGCGTGTGGCAGCTGAGGCAGTTAAGCAGCTCCCGAAATTACATATCGACTATGATGCCGGGACCATGACCTTCAACGACGAGAATATCGACCTCAATCCGAATCTCAGCGAGGTGGCAAAGAACATCAAGAGCATCCAGAAGTTCTTCTCAGGCATGGACTACTTTTACGGCGATGTCGAACAGGCCAAGAAGGACTACTTCAAGTACATGACCTGGTATCTGGCTACTCCGTTCATGGCGTATCTGCGGTATTTCGCATCGAGGAACAACTACGATACGAAGCTGTTCCCGATGTACGGCGTTATATACGGCGACTCAAACGGCGGCAAGACGACCTTTATAAAATTTCTTGTCAAACTCATGTGCGGTGAGACCGTTAAGATGAACACGACGGAGGATTTCACAGCCACAAGAATCGACGGCCTCAAACGAGTTTGTGAGGGACTGCCGCTGAACATCGACGACCTCGCCAAGACCCAGTTTCAGAACGGGTAATCAAGAACGATGAATGGGGTATCTCGGACAGGCTCGTGAACTATCCTGCTGTATCTATCACATCGAATAAAATTACCTCGCTGACAAAAGACCTCTCGAAACGTGCTATCATCTGTCGAATTGGTGCTAAAATCGACAACGAGCGCGGTGCCAAGAACTCGAAGCGTGTGAATGAGAGTATGTCGGAGCTGACAACCGCGTTCTATGGCGAATATGTCCGCCGAATGCTTGTTTGCATCGATGAGATGACGACGGAAATGCGTGAAAATGCGAATGGCAAGGAATACTTCCCGGATATCTTCCACGCTTCGTCTAGTGTCATTGCAGATATCTTCGAGGCATGCGGAATCGATTTGCCGGACTATGTGCGTATCCTGTACTATAACGACTATATGGGTGATGAGAGCATTGGTCGTGCTGCAATTGAGAAAATCGAACTGGCATGGCAGGCTGACCCGAGCAAGTTCCGGGTCGATAAGAAGCAGAACAGGCTCATTTACTCCTATCCGCCGGATGGACCGTGGTACGAACTGAAATACATTGCAGATGAGCTGCCGAACTCCCTCGAAGCAGAGATTTCTGGCGGCAACCAGCTTATCATGAACTACGAGCAGGCACAGGAATTGTTCGGCATCAAGTTTCGGCGCTGGCTGGGCATCTTTAACCTCTAATATGCATGGCAGGTTCTTTTCGGAGCCTGCCTTCTTATTTCGCAAAAATAGTTGCCCATTTGTGCGAATTGCAGACAATCAGAAACAAAGCATAAAGCAAAGGAGCTGAGTACCATCTCAAAATTTGCAAGCAAAAAGTTGATTGAGCGAAATTGCAATATCATGAAAGACTACGGCAACGGCTATTCCATTGAGGAGCTTGCCGCAAAATACAGGTTGAGCGTCCGTACATGCTATCGAGCGTTAGACGACGCGAAACAGGAGGCCAGAATTCAGCTGGCACAGGTTGAGGATGCCAGAAAAGCTGAAATCATTGCGGCATACAAGAACAGTGTCCCTCTCAAGGAAATGATTGCGAAATTCAACGTGGCAGGTCAACAACCCCGCCTAAACCGGCTCGCCGGTTATAGACGGGGCTTGCGGGGCAACCCGTAAGCCCGGTTGATTAGCCTCGGTGAACGGCAACTTCGGTTGCTGCGAACTCCGTTATGCATTTGATGAGCAATCATCTTCATAATATAGGCACCCCGATATGCTCCACAAGTGTCGGGCTCTGCGGGCAGTGTATGTATCAATGGCGCAAGCCGTTGATATGTATTACGTTAAAAATCTCTAAGGGTAGGAGATGTGCGGCTGCCATGCCGAAAGGCTAAAACAGTGCATAACATTGGCGAAGTGGACCACAGGGCGCAAGCCCTGACTTATAGTTTTATTACTATTTTACGAAAGGAGTACCTTGCATGAGCACTTGCGTTTGCGTTCTCAGCAACAGTGGTAAACGCTTAATGCCTACCTTCCGTCTTGGCAAGGTGCGCCATCTTCTGAAAGACGGAAAGGCTAAAATCGTTAAGCATCACCCGTTTACCATCCAGCTGCTGTATGACGGCAAGACGAACACGCAGCCTATTGAAATCTGCGAGGATGTTGGCTACAACTACATCGGCATCAGTGTGAAAAGTCAATCTCACGAGTATGTATCTGCGCAGTATGATACATTACAGGATGAGAAAGCCTGCCACGACAGTTGTCGTAAGTTGCGCCGTTCCCGCAGAAACAGACTGCGTTACCGTAAACCGCGCTTCGATAACCGCAAGCGCGGCGAAGGTTGGCTTGCTCCTTCTTTGAAGCATAAGAAAGAACTCAATGTCAACGTTGTCAAGATGTATTGTGCAGTAATGCCCATTACTCATGCAACGGTTGAGGTTGGTTCTTTTGATACGATGCTTGTAAAAGCAATTCAGGAGGGAAAAGCCATTCCAGAAGGAGCAGACTACCAAAAAGGTCCTCGCTACAATTTGGCAACCTTGCGTGAGGCAGTGTTCTACCGTGATAATTACACCTGCCAAGTTTGTGGACGCAAAGTCGCGGATGGTGCCATTTTACATATGCACCACATGTTCTACTGGAAAGGTCGTCACGGCGACAGCCTGAACGAACTTCTAACGGTATGCGAAAAGTGCCATACACCAGCTAACCATCAAAAAGGCGGTAAGCTTTATGGCTTCGGAGAAAATGTAAAGTTTGCCGACCTTTCCGGTGCGGCTTTTATGAACACCGTTAGGTGGCAAATTGTCAATGAACTCTATGCTGCTTTTGGAAAAGATTTTGTCACCGTCACTTATGGCGCAATGACAAAAGAAAAGCGTATCGCGCTTCATCTTGAAAAGAGTCATAATAATGATGCGTATGCAATGGGGAATTGTCACCCGGCACACCGTTGCGAGTTTGGACATTACCAAAAACGATGCAGAAACAATCGTGTGCTGGAAAAATTCTACGATGCCACTTATATCGACACCCGCACCGGTGACAAAGCAAAAGGTAAAGAACTTTTTAACGGCAGAATTAGCCGTAATCACAAAAAGGATTCTGAAGACCTGCACAAGTACCGCAGCAAAAAGGTGTCGAAGGGGCGTCGCTCTATAAGAAGACAGCGCTATGCAATTCAGCCATACGACACTGTGCGTCTCGAAAGTAAATCATACATTACAAGCGGGTGCCATAACAAAGGCACAAGACTTTTGATTCCTGCTAATGGGAAAAGTAAGTCCGTAGCAATTTCCAAAGTTCAAGTTGTTTGCCATGCGGGAGCATGGATACAAATCATTTAAATGTTGAAAGGAGGTAAGCAGGAAATGCTGTATCTTAGTCTTTTCTAAGAAACGCATTCCTCCCCACCTAAGCCTTACGGCTATAGATAGGGTGTCCTGCTCCATAATTATGAAGCACAAAATCTCGGAAACCGGCGCTCGGATGCTTAAATATCAAGAGCAGCTTGCCGACGAATACAAGTACAAGCCCATCCCACGTACCTTTTTCAAGGATGTGCGGGCAGAATTTGAAGAAACTTTGCCGGAATGGTGCAATATGTCCGGCGATACGACCAAACTCGAAACCAGAAGCGGCACGGTCATTGCCAGCGGGTATAACCGAATCGTGATTGGCGACTACGGCGCATTCGTTGAGTTTTCGCGTGCCCAAGCAAATGCACGTCATTTGAAAATCAAAGAGGGGCAGAGCTATCGTATCGAAGACCCGCGCTATGCCGAACATGTGAAATATCTTTGGCTCACAGCGGACGATAACTCTGACGTGAAAGTATACGACCAAAAACGCTTGGTTGAGTACGCTGACTACAAGCCGGGGATGCTGTATGTCAGCGTGTACGAGGTGTTTCCGGCAGGAGAAGGTCACTGAAAAGAAAGCCGAACCACGGGACGAATGGGGACAGGGTGATTCCATTGCTGACCTATACGCAAAGAGCGGCGCAGTGGTTTCACAGGTCAGCTCGGCCAAAGATTTGCTGAATTTCCTGCAATCTGCCGGAACCACAAGGCATTTGTGATGCGCTTGCCCCAACCACTAGATATAGTGGTATCTTAATGTTTGTTTACAATTTAGACACTATATATTGTGTCTTTTCATTGACCGGATACCACATATATGGTATAATACAATTGTTCTCAGGAAGAGGAACGGCTCCTGAGACATCAAGGTTTTCCTTTCCCCAATCTTGGTCGCATGGCTTCATTTGAGCTGACACAGGTGAAGCGTGAAAATCATCCGTTTCATAGTAATATCCTTCCTTTCTTTGGCGTGGGTAACTCCGCGCCAGCCGTCCAAGCAAACAGCCTCCACGCGGCGGACGGTGGACAACAGATGTTTCCGTGTTCCGGGCATCTGGCTAATGTTTGTATTTGCTGGTTTAGCTCAGCTGGTAGAGCAACTGATTTGTAATCAGTCGGTCATCGGTTCAAGTCCGATTTCCAGCTCCAGACGCTATCCGTTGGATGTATCGAAGTCACATGATACGATGCTATACACAACATCTGGCGGACAGCATGCCACCCATTAAGACGGCCTCCTCGTGGCGGGTGGCGGACAGCGGCTCTTGCGGCTGCTGACGAATGTCTTAGAAGCATGCAAACGTACGAGCATCCCCGTCAAGTCGGGGCGCATCCAGACGCGACACAGCCGTAAAGGCGAGATTGCTGCACGGCAACTGGTAAGTTTCGCCGCAGTCTCACACACAGCCCAACAACAACCGTTAACCCGATTTGACAGGGAATCAACGACAGGGCTCAAAATTTGAAGTTGACCAACACCCAAGCGCTTTCTTGGATTCTCGCGTATCGTCAACGATGAGGTTCGCAAGATTGTCAGGTGGTGTGAAGATGACATCCGGGGATGACGACCTACTAAACGGATGTCATGGCGGGGCTAAGTGAGGGTTCACCCGCAATCTTATGCAGGTATCGTATAACGGCTAATACTCCGCCCCTCCAAGGCGGAGACGCGGGTTCGACCCCCGCTACTTGCTCCACACGTCGCAGTCACCGTACGCCACGACGTTAAACTTGGTGAGCATGGTCCACTTGTGGTCCGCTGTCCGAATGTCGATGAGACAGCCTCAAAAATAATAGACAAACAGGTGCTGTGCCTGAAAGTATTCGAAAGTCCCGGTGTTAGTCGCGAATAAGACCGGAAAACAGCGGAAAGGGTATAAAGCAGAATCCATCGATGCAGCTATCGAATGGTGCTGGATGCGAGTTGGCTTCTCGCTCAAGGGGTGACCAGCATAAAACACCCTATCGTGCTCGATTAGCTCAGTTGGTAGAGCAGCGCATTCGTAACGCGCAGGTCGGCAGTTCGAACCTGCCATCAAGCCCCATCACCAAATTAAGCGATAATAGGAAGGAGATGAATTCTATGGAACAGGCAATTATCAATGTTGAAGGTACGACTGCCATAGAAACCGCTGCAGCGGCAAAAAAGCTGATTGAAATGTTTGGCAACCGGAACATCCGCGCCATCGCTGTCAACCGTGTAAACGACAAGAGCGACGAGGTCATTGTTGAGCTCGATTTCGTTCCCGGTTTGGCACCGCATCTGCACGGCTTTACACTTCAGGTTAATAGCTTGACTTGCGGTTATGCTGGTACTGGTCCTTCCAATCTGTATGAAGTCCTGCAGGCGGCTGGCGTGAGTGAAGCTCAGGTAGCACGCGAGGACATCACTCAGAAGAGCACAAAAACCATTCCTCTGCGCCTGGAACGCGCCGTGACTCAGTACGGCGACTTCCAGTTTGCGTAACGCTATTTGGCGGGCTTGACCCGCCATCATGGAGGGATAGCTTAGCTGGATAAAGCACCTGCCGCAAAGCAGGGTATCGATGGTTCGAGGCCATCTCCCTTCTCCATCCAGACACCCTTTCGCTTCCTTTCGCCAAAGGTATCTGGGGTATTGTACTGCATTGCGTGTAGTACGGCCAATCAGGCGCGGAACTCCGAAACCATACCACGAAGAATTTTATCCTCTCCGCGCAGCATGGAGATGCGATTTTACGGGGATAAATTCAAACCGAAATTGTGTCGAGTGGCGAAGACGGTTGCGACACTGGCGAAGCACATATCTGCTTCGTCAACCATCCATGAGAAAGCCTCCACGTGGCAGATGGTGGGCAACGCAGCAAAGCTGCGGCTGATTTCTTTCAAACTGGTATCTGAATAAATGCAGATAAATAGACGAAAAAATCAAAAAAGCAAAGGAGTACACAGCATGAGTAATCAGAAAATCATCAAAGCAATCGCAGGGATTGCAGCAGCCGGTATGATGGCAACTTGTCTGCCTGTCGCAGCATTCGCAGCCACCGGCGACACCTATCATTTCTCTTTCAGCAACGGTTCTTCCCAGGACCTGGCTCCGGGCGGCTCTATGACGTTCCCGGCAAGCCAGTATGACTACGGTTACTGGATTACCCTGCAGGGCCACGGCGGCTACACCTACAACTACTATCCCGGCGACACTCTGCCGTACGATGCAGTTGACCAGTGGTTCACCGCTGACGGCATCACTTCCTGCTATGCGGCCGAAGGTAATCCGCGTTCCATCACCATCAACTATCAGATTGACGGCAACACTGTGCTGACCGAAACTGACACCGCCACTTTCCCCGGCAGCGTTGATGGTCAGAGCGTTGAAGCCTGGACCACCGATTCCGGCGATACTTACACCGCGTCCAGCAAGAGCCTGAACCATGACCGCCTGTTCTACTTCCTGGGCGATGACATTCACGACAATGTCCTGACCCTGAAAGCCACTACTGCATCCACTCCCGATGACGGCAAGGATGACAACAAGGGCGATGACAAGGGCGATGTCACCAACCCCGACGATAAGGGCGACAACAAGGGCGACAGCGGCACCACCACTCCCGATGACAAGGGCGACGTAGTGGCCCCCGATAAGGACAACACCGGTAAGGACAACACTTCTACCGGCTCCAACAAGGGCAACGGTACTACCACCACTACTCCGACCGCTCCTCGCAAGAACGTTGAAGTCTCTGAGCACGGTGAAATTGCCGCCGCTATTGCCAATGGCACCTGGGGCAATGAGTACACCGTCTGTACCGGCTGTGGCTATCACAACTGGACCCGCAAGGGTAACGTTTACGTCTGTGACCATTGTGGTCATGAAGTCCTGACTGTTAAGGGCGCTGATGGCGTCAAGGGTTATGCTGGCACTCTGGCTGGCAACGAGCCCCAGTACGCTTCTACCTCTGAAGCTCAGGCTGCTGCTGAAAAGCGTGAAGCCGCTTATGCCGCTTCCATCGCTGCTTTGCAGGCACAGGTTGCCGCTCGTGAAGCTGCTTATGCTGCTTCCCTGGGCATCCACTAATTTGCCATCCTCTAACTAACGGTAATCGATAGTTTTTTCTCCTTGCTGTGGGGCGGGATTTCGGTCCCGCCCCATCCTTTTATGGTCAGATGTCCGAGTGGTTTAAGGAACTGGTCTTGAAAACCAGCGACGCCGCAAACGTCCGTGGGTTCGAATCCCACTCTGGCCGCCATGTTTGCCGGGACTCCCGGCTTTTTTTGTTTTTGTGAGCAATACAAGGCAACAGATTGCTATATCGAATAGGGTTATAATTGAGAGCCAGAAAACCTGCAGGCTTGCCTGTGGGATGAATGGCTCTTTTTGATTTTTTGTAAAATATTCGTTGAGCAGTTTGACTGACGGCACAGAATACATACATAATATATGTATGAGGTGATATAGTTGGCAAAAAAATCAAGCGTACAAGTGAAGATTACGATTCCTTTAGAGTGGAAGCAGTCTGACATTGAGATGGTTGCCAAAGCCAGAGCTTGGGCTGTTAAGGCTCATGCCGGGCAAAAAGACAAGGCTGGGAAGGACTACTTCAAAGCGCACGTTACGGTTGTAGCAGAAGGCGTAAAAGGTGACCCAATAGCCGAGGCTGTGGCATTTCTGCATGATACGGTCGAAGATACGTCCGTCACAATAGAAGACATCAGAACGGGGTTTCCAAAAGAGGTTGCCGACGCTGTGAGTGCGTTGACCCATAGCAAGGGTATATCGTATGCTGAATATCTTTGGCATATTCAGCAAAATTCTATTGCTGCCAAAGTAAAGCTCTCGGACCTGCGCAGCAATATGGACTTAACCAGGCTCCCTCACACTCCAACTGAAAGGGACTTGGAAAGCACCAGAAAATACAAGCGGGCATATACGATACTGTCATCGAGAGAAGGTATAAGCGCAGTTAATCCGTATGCACTGTACGACTACTTGCTGGCAAACAACTGGAGCGTCAAAAGGAAAAGCACGAGGACTCCCGTTCTGGAAACAACGGATGGTTCTGCTGAAATCAACGCGCCCATCGACCTGGCTTTGGCTGACTACGAGTCCAGAATGGCTAACGCTTTAGGCGTACTGTGCTCGTATGAGGACGTATTGCTCTCGAATGTGATAGTGCGGATTGTGGCTTGGAAGCTAGACAAACAATAAGCGTGGGCCTGCTATTATTTTTATGAAAAGCCTTGACTTTGTATTCTACACATTGTATAATATAGACACTGAATTTGATGAAAGGAAAATTGCACGATGTTTGCTGCTATGATGAACAAACAGAATAAATTGCAAAAGCTGTGGAGCAATTGGAATCTCTTCGGCTGTTTTGTGTTGTCTGTTTGTGCAAATCATAGTGCAGTGATGGTTGAATAAAATCATCCAAGTATCGGCTGTTTTCCATACTTTGCACGATATGAGCACCTGTCAGACGCACAACGCCTGATGGGTGCTTTTTTGATGCAGAAAATCAAAATCAGGTCACTCTAATGCCGCTGGAGTGAATTCCAGCCAGGCTTATTAAAGTGTATGCTATTATACATAATGTATATTCGAGGATTCGCCAAACGGTAAGGCATCAGGCTTTGACCCTGACAACGGTTGTTCGACTCGACCATTCTCGGCCAACGCTCACTTTCATGCGCATCGGAAGTGAGATTCCTCAAAGCTGTGTTCCCATAAGCAAGGCACGGAAGATGCGCGACAAGTGCTCGTAACTCAATCGGTAGAGTACCCGACTTTTAATCGGGGTGTTCGGGATTCGATTTCCCGCGAGCGCACCATGCCCGGCAGAGCATTATCTGCCACTTTTGTGGGTGTATAGCTCAGTAGGCAGAGCGGCGGACCGTTAATCCGTGGGCCGCAGGTTCAAACCCTGCTACGCCCGCCATAAGCTCCTCTGGTAAAATTGGCAGACACAGTGCGCTCAAACCGCACCGTTTTGAGGGTTCGAATCCCTCGGGGAGTACCATGTCCGGCAGTACAACAACTGCCATTTATGGGTTGTTAGCTCAGCTGGTAGAGCAACGGACCGTTAATCCGTGGGCCGCAGGTTCGAATCCTGCACAACCCGCCATATGCTCCAGTGGCGAAACTGGCAAACGCGGCGGCTTTAAGTCCCGTTTTACTCTGGGTTCGACTCCCAGCTGGAGTATCTATATAGGGGTGTAGCTCAAGTGGTAGAGCAGCGGTCTCCAAAACCGCTTGTTGCATGTTCGAGTCGTGTTACCCCTGCCACAATAAGAAAAGCCGTCCTCGCATAAGAGGCGGCTTTTTTGTTTTGGAGAGCATACAGACCAAAAAACTAAACCACAAGTTGATTGCGAACTTGCGAAAACATGGTATAATAATATCAGAACGAAACGAAAGGAGATACCCCAAAATGCTGTGCAACACTGTTAATGTCATGTCGTATGAGTATAGTTACGAATATTCTGAGTTCATGTCCTTTGAACGCAGTTTTATTTCTCATACTCCTCGACAGGCAAAAACAGACCATGTACAGATGCGGTGCGTCTTCTAAGCGATAACTGCATGTCATAGCTGCTTGTCGAGATTTCGGCAGGCAGCTTTTTTGTTGCCTGCAATACAGAAAGGCAGCAAGAAAAATGAACGTTCCTACTATTGATATCCAGCAGACAGGTGCCAATATCAAGGCCCTGCGAAAGGCAGCAGGCATCAAGGTGAAGGATGTGGCAGACATGCTCGGTGTGTCTCCGCAGGCGGTTGCTAAATGGCAAGCCGGAACAGCACTTCCCACCATCGATAACCTTGTGATATTAGCAGCAATGCTCGATACGAAAATTGATGACATCCTTGTCATCGCATAAACCCTCGCCGCAGGATTGCGGCTATATATGGCCCGTTGGACGAATTGGTAGAGTTGCCGCCCTTTCACGGCGGAGGTTATTGTGGGTTCGAAACCCACACGGGTCACCATGCTTCTGTAGCTCAACAGGTAGAGCAGTGGTCTGAAGAGCCACGTGCAGCTGGTTCGAATCCAGCCGGGAGCACCACGAGGCTTAATGCCTCCTTATATGTGCCGGTATGCAAGCGGTCAAAGCAAACTGTCTGTAAAACAGGTCTGTTACAGTTCGTAGGTTCGAATCCTACCCGGCACACCATAAGGCCCCTTCGACAAGTTGGTCTAAGTCGCCAGCCTCTCAAGCTGGAGTCGGCAGTTCGAGTCTGCCAGGGTGGGCGACCACATCATTTCTTTCTTAGACATCTGCGCCATGCACGGTCAGTCGGTTTTGGCAAAAGCACCGTCCATTCCGGCTATCGATAATAAAACTGTGTATTGTACCGGCGCTCACAAGCACGGAGAGGACCGCTGCATTGTCCTTGACGGCGAGGAGTACAGCCAGATTCTTTTTGCTGACGGAACAATAAAACTGTATTGGCAGTGAGGTATCATTGTGGACAATATAATTGTGAACAGCGCTCTTTGGTATGCCGAGCAGAGCAGTCAGTTTCTTTTGAATTCTGGGGCCAACAAGCTGCTGGATAAGGGCTATGACTATTATGTGAAAGAATTTATTCCACTTGGGCACCGCCTTATCCAAAACGGTCAGATTGCAGCAGATGCAATGGATGGGGAACTTGCCGCACAATTTTCGATGGCATACGTCGCAAACTATTGGCGTGCAGCAAAAAACGTGTACAATTTCGCTCCGGAATTTCTCAGAGCATTAGCCGAGACTGAGGACGCACCGATTTATTCCGATATCATGATGCGGCTGCCATATAGGGATTTTGTCGTCAATAACCCACGACTAAAGTCGCGGGCTTGCATCAGCGAGTCTACGCTTTAGAAGTGTCCGCAAGGATATGTTGACTACCCTAAGTGCTTCGAGCACTCCGTTATAAGCGAATAGATAGTTACCGTGCGGCGTCAATCCTAACTGCACGCTCTAAGACAACACATCACGTAAAGCCGAGGCAAAGCCGACAGGTGTGGCTGTATTAAACCGCTTATGACCTTGGGGAAGGATTTTTACCCTCTTCGGAGGAGTGGGCAGCTTCTTTTTAGCTGCCAAAGCGCCGCTATTCGTAGTGGTGCTTTCATAGTCGCTATGGTCTTGTTGCCATACAAATATATTTTTATTTTTTCAAAGAAAGGAAGTAAATGGGCAATTCCTCCCACAACTGAAGTCGCGGGTCTCCTTGCCCATACTTATGAAAGGATGTGATTTTCATGTTCTTCCCATAGTTAAAGGTTGTGACCATTTTAGAATAACACAACTTTTTATCGCCCCTCATGTCGCGTAGGGGCGATTTTTTATTGCCATTTTATTGCGACAAATACCAAAACAAACAAAAGGAGAACCAATTATGAACATCGATGAAATGAACAAGGACAACGTTATGATGGACGAAACCAACAACGAACCTATTGAAGAGGTTGTTGAGCTCGTTGATGATGCCACACCAGTTGATGAAACTGCAGAAGCTGAAACTTCGGCACTTGCTGAAGCAGATACTGATACAAATGAAGATGGTGCATCAGTTGATGCGCAGCCGTCCACTAATCAGCCTGCACAGGAAGCTCGTGCGTCTCGCCGCCGCCGTCGTGTCTCTGATGCGGAACTTGACTATATGGGTGATTCGTTCCAGCTTTCTTCTGTTGCAACCAACATTCAGAACGAGATTGCCAACATCGAAGAAATCGTTGCAAACAATGAACGTGTTTCTCGTACCGGACGCGGTGAGTATCGCTATATGCTCGCCATGATGACCGGTAACGATGAGATTCGTGAAGATGGTGACCACAACAAGCTGTTGAGCACCCACGTATATGCAATCGAGGTGTTCCAGCACAAGGATGCCCCGGATACTTATGGCAGCACTAAACTGGTCTTTGAAGGCAACGACTTCACTGCTTACTCCGGCATTGTAAAGAGCGAGGACGAAAGTGATTCCGACGTGCTTCGTCGTCAGCGCAGCTATACCAACCACGCTCCCGGAAGCATCTTCCAGTGTGTTCCTGTGAAGATTGTTCGTAAGGAAAATGGTCAGGTTGACCATGTCATTTGCTCCCGTGCATTTGCTATGGAGCGTATGCAGGACCGTTTCTTCTTTGGAGACCATCCACTGGCTCATGAAGGTGGTGTTGCTTATGCCTATGTTATGGCTGCAGATGATTATGGTGTCCGTGTCGAGTGCATGGGCATCGAGACTCGTATCAATCGTGGTCAGCTCACTTCTCGTCAGTTGATTACCAGCGCAAAGAACTTCTATAAGCCCGGTATGAAGCTGAATGTCGTCATTCGCCGTCTTGTTGTAAACAAGGAAGAGCGTACCATTGAGGATATCCAGCTTTCTGGTGTCCAGTATGAGATTCAGCAGGGTCTCGTTCGTAATGTTAAGGACTTTGACCTTGCTGCTAAACCCCATGAGTTGGCACAGGTTGTTACTGTTACTCAGAACTTCTATGTCGTTCGTCTTACTGCTTCCGGTATCATCGGTCTGATTGCGCATGACAACATCCGTGACAATCAGACGCTTGCTGTAAATGACAATGTGTGGATGGAAATCGTCCGTGTTGATGAAAAGTCTAACCGTGTCCTTGGAAACGGCATCAAAATCGGCTAAGCAGAATGCACCCCAAAGGAATTCACCCTTTGGGGTTTACATATCAGGTGAATTGTTTTATTCACCTTGTGGCTATAAAATGCCAAGAAGTTCGTTACCGACTACATTTATGATGAGAGGATACATTATGTCAACTATGATTCCACTCGATACTGAAACTGAAGAAGCCATGGCGTACCCTGTGGAATCTAAGGTTGATGTTTCACCGACATTGTTTATGAGTGTTCAAAGTTTTACGGTGATACCTAATAAAGATAAAGATGCTCTATTACAAAAAGTAAATCAGTTAAATCAGCTTGATGATGATGGCTTTTATATTTTAAAAAATGTAGGAAACGATACTGATTTGATACTTAAATACGTGCAACGATTTGCTGTTGCTGAGCCTACTTATAGAGATTACTTGTTAAAAAAGGCTGTCCGAGCCGGGGTGATGCGTATTTATGCTGCGCTTCGTCTTATGAATATAAATTGATTTTTTGATTCAGAAAGGAGCTTGAGTTTATTTTATGGCACAGAAAGTTGACAAAGACCAATATGCTGTTCGTGTAATTCCGGACAATGCAACAGACACCGGAAAGGTTCTAAACGGACTTTTCAAAAAACGCAATTTGATTGAAGCTGCAATTCTTGCTGCTCCAATCGCCTTGTTTCTTTGGTACATTATTCCTGCAGATGGATATGAAATTCGTCTACGCAACACTGTGTTTGGTGCGATTGTATTTGGTGGTATCGGCATTATTGGCATTCCACCATACAGCTTATTTGAATATATTGGCATGATGCTTCATTTTCGAAAAAGTAAACACTATGCAAAATTCAATCCACGTTTGAAGTGGGAGACGAAGCCAGAATTTTTGGTTGCACCCGCTTATGGTTCTTTTGGTCAGTATTTTTCGAACTTGTTTAATAAGGCTACTGCAAGCACCGATGATATGAATGAACCAATTGCCGAAGATATTTTTGCACCACGCCATGTTGAAGTATTCCGTGACGACCCGGACAAGCAAAAGTCAAAGGCAGAAATCAAAGCGGAAGATAAAGCGCGTAAACGTCGCCTTAAGGAAAAAGAGAAAGAGCGCCGTCGTCGCTTAAAGGAGGGAAGATAAGGTAATGGCTCGTAAAACTGCAGAAGAAAAAGCACGCGATAAAGAAATTGCTCGCCTCCAACGCGAAGAAATGGAGCGGAATCGTGAGAATAAAGCTGCTCTAAAACGAAAACGTAAGGAATTGCTAAAAGAGCGGAAACGGCAAGAGCAAATCCTTGAAAGACGTGCAAAGAAAAAGGATATCTCCGAAGAAGAAAAAAATCGTGTCGTTTGGATTGACTCGACTCAAATGTGCGTACCAATCGATGATGTAATTGATAGCATCATCATCACTTCTGATAAACGGTATCTCAAGCTCATTGAAATTCAACCTAACAACTTTGGTTCACTGCCTATTCGCAAGCAAAACGCTGTTGGCGATATGTTTGCATCTATGCTTTCTATTGTACCTGCACGAATTCAGTTTAAATGTTTCTCTAGGCGTGGTGACATTACAAAGTTGTTGGAACGAATGAAGAACGATTTCTCTGCGGAAACGAACGAAAATTTGGTTCGCATGCAGGAGGACTATTTAAACCTTGTTCGCCAAACAGCAACAACTATTGCGGTTACGCGTCGGTTCTTCGCCATAATTGAGTACCAACACACAAACGGCATGTCTGGTGCATTTGAGGATATTGCCAGTTCGTTGGAAACTATTGCAGCAATGCTTAAAAGCACTTTACGCGAATGTGGAAATACGATTCTTGATACAGGCGATACAACTGCTGGTGTAGACAGCATTCTTTATGAATTCCTGAATCGTCGTGCATCTGAGAACATTCCGTTTGAGGTTCACGCTGACCGAGTTTTTTCAGCCTATGATTCTGCAGAAGCGCCATTGGATGAAAATGGTGAACCAAGTTCCCCAATGGTTACGGCAAATGAACTGATTGCCCCTCAGTGGATGGACTTTACACATCCTCGCTATTGTGTTGTTGACGATAAGTATTATCGCTTCTTCTATATCGACTCCACCTCGTATACATCAACTGTTGCCACAGGTTGGCTTAATACCTTCATTGGGTTCGGTGCTGGTATTGACGTTGATATCTACATAAAGCATATTCCGGTAGACCAAGTCAAAGAGAAAATCGCTAGAAACCAGCGTTTGAATGTTGCAAAAAAAGATAGCGGTAACAGTGATGACTCTTACGCTATGCAAGACCGTATTCAAGCAGCCACATACTTGTTGAGCGGCATTGCCTCTCGTCAAGACTACTTTGAATTTAGCATTATGGTTACAGCATGTGCTGATTCATTGGAAGAACTCAATGGTCTCACAAATATTCTTCTTCGTGAATCCAAAATGCGTGGCTATAAACTCCGCGACTGTATGTTCTTTGAAGAACAGGCTTTTTATGCAAGCCTTCCTCTTTGTAACTGCGACAAGATTGTTTGGAAAAAAGGTTGGCGTAACGTACTGACAGAGGGTGCGGCTTCCTTGTACCCGTTCTTGTCATTTGAACTTCAAGACCCCGGTGGAATTGTAATGGGCACGAACACTCATAACAATTCTTTGGTAATTGTCAACCTTTTCTACACCTTAATGCATCCTAATGCAAACCTTACAATTGTCGGACGTGCTGGTTATGGTAAGACATTTACATCTCAGCTTTTGGCTATCCGTCAACGTCTGCAAGGTGTTCAAGTCTTTGTTATTACTCCAATGAGTGGTCGTGAAGACTATTATCGTGTATGCCAGAAGATTCAAGGCCAGTTCGTTCCAATGGGTCCCGGTACGAAGTTCCATATCAATGTCTTTGATATTCGTAAAGCGGATAACGATGTTGACCTTGGCGATAGTACAAAAACGTTGCTCTCGCAAAAACTGATTGCTTTACACAGCTTCTTCCGTCTAATTGTTCGCGACATGACTCTTGAGGAAGAAAACCTCTTAGACGGTAAACTTACACAGGTTTATTCCGACTTTGGCATCACAGATGATGACGATTCAATTTTTGAACCGGGAACGCAAACCTATAAAAAGTTTCCCCGTATGCAAGATGTCTACAACCTTATTAAGGACGACGATGATTTACGCCGCGTAGCTCACATCATTCGCCCTTATGTGGACGGTGGTCATAAAGAATATAACCAGTATACGAACGTAGACCTCTCAAACAAGTACATCGTTTTTGACCTTGATGGTCTTGACGGAAACGACCTTGCAGTTGCCTTGTTTGTCTGCATGGATTTCGTTTGGGGCAAAGCCAAAGAAAACAAGGTCGACAAGAAAGCCATCTTTATTGATGAGATTTGGAAACTTATCGGTGTTGAAGGCAACGATAAAGCCGCTGAATACTGCGTTGAAATTTACAAGACGATTCGTAAATATGGTGGCAGCGCTTGCTGTATGACACAGGAACTTACGGACTTTTTCAAATTGAAAGATGGTAAATACGGTAAAGCTATCGTATCAAACTCTGATACAAAGGTGTGCTTACGTGTCGATGAAGCTGAAGTCTCAAAACTACGTGAAGTTATGGAACTCTCTGAAGCTGAAATCGAACAGATTCCAAAACTTCCTAGAGGTACTGGTCTTCTCGTTACAGGTTCTTCTCGTGTTCAAGTCCAATTCCGAGCATCGCCTAAAGAGTTCGAAGTTCTTACAACGGACCCTGAAGTTGCACGTCGAGAAGCCGCTGAACGTGCTCGTAGACTCAAGGCATTAAAGGAAATGCAGAAACAGAAAGAAGAGGAAGAAGGAACTTAAATAAAAGCAAAAAACAAAACGGTATCTCGTTGAAATGCGCAATATGTATTTATAAAAGGAACTATTTATTTGCAACAGGTTTAAATAGTTCCTTTTTTAATACTTCTTTATTTTAAAGAACCTATAGACAAATTGTGTATTTAACGCGATATATCGACCATAAGTATAAGCGATAAGTATAAAAAGGAACTTTTAAAAAACAAGGTTCCTTTATTTTTCAATTAAAGGAGAGACAACACTATGATTAAGGACGAAGTAGTTTATATGGTAAATCGCTTCAATGCGATTGAGCAATCTGTTCTGACCCTCTATATTTCCAAGTATTTCAACATTTCGGAAGATAACGCCCGGAAAGCGATTCATAAGTGCATTGTTGCTCGTGCTTGCTGTGAAAAAGACAATTTTATCGTAGATAAGTTCTTTACCGTACCAAATTCAAGCCACTCCCAAATGAGTCGCGCTATTCGCGTAGCACTTGAATTTATGGATGTTGGTGAAACTGGGTTTATGCGCGAGCGTGTCGTCAATGGAAATGACCGTAATACGTTACTTATGGTTCAAGTCCCTGCGACACCAGAAGCAAAAGCAGTCAATGCATCGGCACCGTCACAGCTCATTCAAATCTCTTATATTGCTCGTGGTGACGAACTCACCGCAAGTGAAATGTTGATTACCCTTCCAGTGCCAAGCGATTTGCGTAAAATTTTACGTAGGGTCGCCATTGTCGAGCCGGGATTCAACCAAGAATTTGTACGCAAAGCGGGGTACATGATGTTCATTCGTTTTGGTCGAAATATGTACACTTTCACCTCAAACGACATCATCAATACAGACAAAGAGACTCGGTGGGACGATGTCAAAGAATAAGTTTCTTGATGCCTTTTCGCGCATCGGCATCGACGTTTCATCAACACCACAAAATCAGCAAAAAGTAAACGATAGCGCGTCAAAAACACATGCTTTTTTTATTTCAAATAAGGATGAATCTGTTCGCTATATAGTGCGAAGATTACGCGAAGCTACAGATGCAACATTGGAACTACAGAAGGGAAAAGATATAAATCTTTCCGCATTGACAAAACTTTTAGAGAGCACAGAACTAATGCGGCGAGAAATTCGCATATTAGCGTCAAATTCACTTGATTCTTCCGACGCAAACACATTCTCAGATTCAAGTGATAAGCTTTCTTCCGTTGTTGTATCATCACCATCTGGCACATATCTCCAACTTGAGCTATATCCTCTCGTAAGGTTACCAATAAAAGGTGGATATAACGTATATTTTGACGTAAAAACGGCTGTTCAACAATATCTTCGAGAACATGATGTTTGTATTCCAGAAGACAACCGTTTCACCCTTATTTATGCCAAAATTACGACAGCAGATGTGAAACTCGCAAAGGGGCGCTGCGACAACGATAACTTCGAAATGAAGCGCGTTACTAATGCAATTACAGATGCTATTGGTATTGCAGATAGTGTAGATAAGTTTTCTTTCTTTTACACGACAATTCATGGTAATGAAGACAAAACAATCGTAAAAATGGTTCCAGAAATCGATGTAATTTAACACGAAAGGCGTACAGTTTCATAGCTGATGAATCGGCTCGAAACTGTACGCTTTTATTTCGCGATTTTGGCGGCATTAAATATTGAACAGTTTTGTCACAAAAATCAAATATTTGCAACGAATCTACGACAATTTTAAACCGCTGGTGCGTCCAGCGCTGAGCACCCATATTCCAACAGAGGTGGTCAGCAAACTGGCGTAAACTCGAAAAAGGGGATAGGCAAAATGCGGGAACTGTATAAAAGCGGTGTAAGGGCGGAAATACTATTCTACTTGCGGGATTACGGGGATACAAAACGCTCTTCTCTGGTATCGGTGTTTGCGAAGTATAATGCCCGCCACGTCCAACGAGTTGTCGCAAAAATGATAGAAGATGGCGAGTTGGACGAATACAAGAAACCTCCAGAACCAAGTAAAACACCTGTGAGATATGTACGACTAACGGACCTGTCCACACAAAGGATAAATGACATTGAAAAACAGTATGGAAAGCAAGAAAATGTCGTAAAGACAGATATCTCACGGATAAAGAAAAAGAACCGTAAGGAAGCTGTCCTTCAGGTGTACAGTACATGCAGTGCTATGGGGTGCGGCGTAACGGAAGCAGATAAACTTCCTATCCAACGGCTGATTGGCAACCAAAAGACCCCCACCAAAGGACTGGAAACTAAAATCATACAGAAAATGGAAAGGGATGGAGCGTTCTACTCCATGACAGAAATCCGTGATGCGTGTAAAGAACAGCTCGGATACGGACCACTAAACGCAACTCGGTGTGTTGGAATAATAATTCGAAGAAGAAAAGTTCAATTCGTATACAATATTGGCGGAAAACTCATCTATTTCAATCAAATTCTGGAAGAGCGTACCCGTGATGTAATACTCGAAAGTTTGGAACGCTCAGAAATCTCACGAGAATGTATTGATTTCGACCAAACCGGAAAAGCATCTTGTATTATATTTGGAACAAACTACGCTGTTATCGCGAAGCTGTTCTATGAAAGAAAAAAAGGTGCTTTGAATTTAGACGCTAACGGGAACCCAAAAGAAGTAAAAGGAAAATGGGAACCCAACCGAGACAAATTGACAGTAAAAAATCTAGCGTCCCTTTACAGCGAAGCTTATTTCGTATCACTAAAAAACACGCGAGTGGATTTTGATACAGCAAGTCGTATGACACCAGAAATCACGCGAGATATCGAGTCAAAATGGATTTCGAGTCAAAGCGCACTTCGCGAAGCAAGAGATTCAAGCGGAGCTCAAGCAGTCATCAAAGGCAGCGGAGCAAAAGTTTTCTTGTGGTTCGATAACAACTTATATACGCTCTACCACGTATTTGAAAGCCAAGAGAAAGTTTATGTAGTTATACCGGAATCCGGAACAGAACAAGTAATTGCACGTGTACTTGGAACAAGACTGATAAAAATCCAAACCATCGCAGGTGAAGTCCTGAATGTGAAACGGTACGATGATACTGGTCACTTAATCAAGGAGGCGCAGCCATAATATGCTTGTTATAAGAAAATGTTTGAAGTGCAAACAACCATTCGATGCATTACTCGGAAGCCACGATATGCTTTGCGATGCTTGCGTAGCCGCAAAGATGACTGATTCATGGTATGACGAAGAATACGAAAATGCCGAATACAAAAAATTTAAGAGCGAAGCTGACGAAGATATATTTGAACGCGAAGCCATACTTGACATAGGAAATGTTCCAACTGCGTTAATTCCGGAAGGCCAGACTTACGAATCATTTATGAAGTCGAATGTACCGCGCAGCCAAGAATCTAAAGAAACGCAACCACAAACCAAGCAAAAGGCAAAAACACAAAAAAGCAAAGAAAAAATTGTATATCGAAGGCAAGATGTAAATCCATACGTGCCTATCACAAAGGACAACTGCGAAGCAGTTAAACAAGCAGAAAATTCACAAGATAAAATTGCGAATGACAGCCGCGTTGGAATTGATGAACAAATGAATTCACAAGGTAAAGAGTCATCCAGTACAGAAGAAGCGTTGCGAGGATTACTAAAAGATGGGTTCGATGATTTGTAATTACAAGCCAAATTGAATCTAATTGGAAATAGACGGGGAATGGACGGGGAATAGACCAATGAATTTCTTGACGGATAGTATAGACCACTTAAGTGGTCCAATATTAGGGCGCGTAGCAGATGATACGGGAAACTGCGTAGCCACAGAAACCAATAACCGCAGTATAAACATTCTTGTAATTGGTGAAAGAGGTACAGGAAAAAGTGAAGACTATGCCGCAAATGCGGTTCTTCAAGCAGTAAAGCAGTCACGAAACATTATCTGTTCTGATAACAATATCTGTGAATTTGCCGCACACGAAGAGATGCTTTCACACAATTACACAATTATTACTCTTGACCGCTGGGCGGTTGATAGAGAAAACCTCCGCAAATGGAATCCATTGTGTGAGTTGCTTTTGTGCGAAGCTGAACAAAATGCTGGCACTTCTGTACCATCGGCACAAGAGAATGAGGTGGCGACTCTATCTTCCATTTTGGCAAAAGCAATCATAAAGAACGCGCAGCCAGTACGACCTTGTGATGAAGATATTTTGATTCACACTATAACAAATGCCATTCTATCTGCCGTATCTGAAAAAGCAACATCGTTTGACCGCGTAGCCGAGATAATAGAATGCGAAGCCGCGAAGCAATCGGATGTATGGAATGGACATATGCAATCGTGTGTTCAACGGGTCTTGAACAGCTTTATGCTAAACCGCGTAGCAATGGATGGACAAAAACAGATTATCACAATTCAAGATGTTTTATCTGCAGAAAATCCGAATCCTGTCGCTATATTTCTCAAAACAGGAAAACGAGTATGTGATACAGATAAGGAACTGTATTCTGCCTTTCTTGGTATGCTGTTTTTCAAATTGAAAAAATACAACTCTGAACAAATAAAACAATCACATGAGTTTTCTTTCATATTCGATGATTTTCAAAACATCGGATACATCCCACAACTTACCGACATTCTATATGACATAAGGAGGAATCCATACAACAACCAAAAGACACAAATCAGCATAATTGTAGAAAAGACTGCTGATTTACAAGCAGCGTATGGGGTAGAACTGAATAGGCTTTTGGCATCTATTGATGTGACAGTGGGCTTTCATTACAATAACAACCCATCTATGCTTATGAGTTGGCTGAAGAAAAGCAGCGCAGCAAAAGAATGTAATGTAAGTGTCTATGATATGGATAGCCAACGAGAACTAAACCTCATTGGATTATCGTACTTAGACCATCCAATGATAAAGTAAAAACAAAAAGGAGAAGAACCAAATGAAAAAGATTGTAGCATTAACGCTAACTGCAGGCATTGCGCTTGCATCATTTACAGGTTGTGCAGCAAAAGATGCGCAGCAAAAGAAGACAAATGTTTCTGGTATTTCAAATTCAGAGGAGAACGATAACCGAGATAATGATTCTCAATATCAAGACCCGGAGAATATTGTTTTTGAGAACGACATGAGTGCAATCATCGACCTGCCAGTTGATGACATCAAGGTGACGTTTGAAGGAAAAGAACTTATGCCGGGAAGGAATACAGCAGAAGAAATTAAAGCCTCCTTCCCAGACACCTTTACGGATAATTCTCGCTTTAATATAAACCGTTGGAATCCGGAATACACTGTAGACTCTAACGCAGAACTAACGGTCAGTGATTCTTCCGATGATTATAAAACGGAAGATGAGCCGGATTTGCAGAATGTCGTTCCATCATTGTATATCTTCAATAAGCTGGGAACTCTTGTACCGTTAGACGACACGCAATTTGATTTTCTTGGTATTACTGAAGACGCTTCTTTTGATGATGTCTTGAAGGTCATGGAAAAATACGGCAAGCCCTATTACGGATATAACTATACAAAAGAAACAGAAGACCAAGCAGGCAATGGCTCTGGTATCTTGTCTTATCTGACAATGGACGGTTACGAAATTGAATTCTATTTTGATGGATACGGGAAATACATGAATTCTGTTCATATCACATACGTACCCGGCGAGCTGTCATACCGTGAAGGCATGGCAAAACTCCAGAGTAACAACTAACGCGAAACCATAACTAAATAGGTAAAACACCATGCAAAAGCATCTTGGCGAGCATAAATATGTACAAATGTTGCGCTTTCGATATATAATGCCGCATATTTTGATAAAACAGCAGGACAAATGATGTAAGAAAAGGAAGGAAACGTATCTACATTCACTTTGGCTGCATCATGATGAAGGAATAGCAACCAAACACATAAAAATTTCAAATTGAAAAATCTCCGACACGGTTTGTTCTGTGTCGGATTTTTTATTATTGGCAATGCTGCACCCATCAACTTCAGTCTGATATGTTGAGCATCCGTCACGGAGAATGATTCGTGGCGGATTTTTTTGTAGGAGATAGTCATGAAAGATATATCAATTACGCTTGTAAATGAGAGTTGTTTTTCATTCCTGAAAGAGCTGGAATCAAACTCTATTGATTTGGCGCTTATCGACCCACCATATGAAGTTTCGAGAGAAACGAACTTCAAGTCAGGGGAAGCAAAAGGCAAAGATACAGATAGGTTTCGCGTTTCAATGGATTTTGGTGATTGGGATTCTGACTTCACGGGACTTGATGAGGTTATTAAGGAACTGTACAGGGTGCTGCGAAAAGGCGGCACCCTGATTTGTTTTTACGACATCTGGAAAATCTCAATTTTAAGAAGATATTTTGATGATGCAAAATTCAGGCAAATCCGATTTATCGAATGGGTAAAGACAAATCCTGTTCCTATCAACAGTAAAATCAACTACTTAACAAACGCCAGAGAAATTGCAGTTGTAGCTGTCAAGGAAGGTAAAGCTACATTTCATTCAGAGTACGATAATGGGATTTATCGGTATCCTATCTGTCACGATAGGGAAAGATTTCATCCCACACAAAAACCTTTGGCGTTAATTGAAGAATTGGTCATCAAGCATTCTAATGAAGGCGATATGGTGCTGGATTGTTTTGCAGGTTCTGCTACAACAGCAGTGGCTGCATATAATCAGAGCCGTAATTTTATTGGATGTGAACTATCAAAAGAGTATTATAAAAAATCCATCAAAAGATTAAAAGACCTAGGCATCGCCGCAAAAGAGGTGATTGAATCATGACAGCGAAAGAAATAAACAAAAAAATTCAGGAAATGATTAGTAGCGATTCAGTGCCTCAAGATGAAATCATTCGATTTGTGAAAGGTAAGTGCCAGACCGTTTCTTTAACGCCACAAACACTTGGAATGCTTTTTGAAATGTACGCGGATGTAAAATATGATGCGCATGACCCGACATCGTGCTTTTCGAGAGAAATTCCTATATCAGAACTAAAAAATTTGCATCCGGGATTCGAAAGCAGCAATGGATGTCAATGGGCAAGGTCTGATGGCAGCTATCTTGGAAAAAAATATAAAATTAAAAGACCTCAAAAAGGCGGAAAAGTGTTTTCTGTTCGTCTGGATGGACCGAATGTAAATTCTGTAAAAAAGCATCGAGGTATACGACAGGATATAAGGACGGAAATATCAAAGCAGCGTTGTGTAGTGCTCGATGTTGGGTCAAGTATAGAAGTAGACCATAAAAACGGTAAATATGACGAGCTGTCAAACATCGAGCTTGAAAATCAAAAAATTGACGATTTTCAACCATTATCAAAAGCGGCGAATGATGCAAAGCGACAGCATTGCAAGGATTGCATTAAAACAGGGAAGCGATATGATGCGAGACGGCTTGGATACAAAGAAGGTTGGGTCGTTGGAGATGAAAACACATCGCCTTGTATTGGATGCTATTGGTATGACCCCAAAAGATTCAATCAACTAATATCAAAGGACTATAAAAAAGAAAAATAATCAATGTGAAAGGAAGCGTTATATCATGGAAAGCAACATTATAAAACTTGATGTTACTGCCACACGCATTGGTAACGATAGTACACAAGACAGTCTTTCCGTTTCTATTAGTACGCCTGTAAAAGATAATGATGAATCGGCTGGCGATATACCGTGCAACATGGAGCTGGTTACTTATGCCATCGGTGCGTTATACAACCTTGCAACTTATATACGCCCTGAGTGGGTAGACAACGAAGAAACCAACCTAACCATAGATGTTTTCATTGATGGCACAAAATGTCAAAGCCGCAACGGTGTTGTTGCAATGAATCCAGAAAGCTACACCTTCGACATTTAAGAAGCTGTAGCAAGAATTTCCCATCATTCATGTGTTGGGAGAATTTGCCAAAATAGATAAGTTGTATTCATCCAGCAAAACCTGCTGGATTACAAGCCACCTCCTTCAGGTGGTGGTAGTTAACAGATGACCACTTTCACAAAACAGATTGGAGGACAACATGGTAGCAAGAATTCTTTGGCTACGAGCCTTTTCAGGGTATGCCATCCTTGTGCTTTTGGGTATCGTTGGGGTACTGTGGATTGGCATGGAAATTGTAATGGCGATACACACGAAAACGAGTAGCGCGGCAAAACTTTGGACAATGGATATCGTTGCGAACATTATTGAAATGCTGCTTAACGGCATTGGATTGCTGGTTCCGATATTTATCGCTGCCTTTGTCATTTCGCTATTCGTTCATTGAGAGGTGGGTATTATGCCATTTCTATGTACAAGACACAGGAAGTCATTCCAGATGCACTAAAACGCAATTCCAATAACACATATGAGGCAAAAAAATGCAAGTTGCTCTGACTTTTGTGGCAATACTTGCCATAGTGATGCTACTCATCTGCGGAACACGGCCAACGTTCATCCTTTTGACTGTTCTTGCTGCGGTATCAGCGGTATGCCGTATTGTGACTTCTTATATTTTGCAAAAGGGAACTGACGAAAAGAACGCAAAAGACACTGCACTGCAAAAGAAAATCGAAAATTGGCGTAAAGTCCGGCGTGGGCAGCTCAGAAGTAATGCTGATAACGATGATATGTTCGATGCAGGTGGCGTAATGCAAGACCTGCGATTGTCGTTGGAAGATGGTGAGCGATTTTTTGAGGAGAATCATGAAATAGAGAAGCTGGAAATTCAAATCAGCTTGTGGAATCGAATCGGAGATGCTTTCAAGCACCTGCTGAAGAGCTGCGTAATCCTTGTTTGTCTCTTAGCGTTTTCGTCTTTTGTCGCTTTTGCATATAGCTATGTATGTCGCTTGTGGAGGTAAGGGCGCTATACATAACAGCATCTTAAACGCACGCGTGCGTTCGATAAATGTACGCGTGCGTTTTTTTGTGCATTTCCGCGTATTTATCGCTCATCTTTTGTGAGGAGGAGAGACCGTGACTCAATCGATTCATGGTGTTCAGATTTATCGAGAGTGCCGTAATACCCCTTGCTTTAGCTATTGGAATATAAGACACAACGGAATCAAACTTTTGCCTAAAAATGGTAAACATATGAGTGAGTTGATTCCGGTGCCTAACGAGATGGCAAGAAAATACAGGTATGTGACCAGTCAAGATGAGTTGCTGGCAATTTTAACGACAAATAATTTATTTTGAAACCTCCGATGTTACGGCATCGGGGGTTTTGTTTTTTGGAGGATACGGAGATGGCAAAGAACGAAAATCTGCATAAGGCAAAGGATGCAAAGAATGACGAGTTCTATACCAGAATCGAAGATGTCGCGGAGGAACTGCGGCACTACAAAAAGCATTTCGCAGGCAAGGTTGTGCTCTGCAACTGTGACGACCCGACATGGTCTGCTTTTTGGCGGTATTTCCACCTGAACTTCGCCGAACTCGGCTTAAAGAAGCTGATTTCTACGCACTATGACCGTATAGAACCCACCTATAAAATGGAGTACGAGGGCGGGGATGACAACAATGTAGAAGTCGGAGTCAAGACTCCGCTAGAAGGAAATGGTGATTTTCGAAACAGGGAATGCCTTGACCTGCTGGATGAGAGCGATATCGTGGTCACAAATCCACCGTTTAGCTTATTTCGCGAGTATGTTAGCACACTGATGGAGCACGGCAAAAAGTTCATCATCTGGGGCAACAACAATGCCATTACATACAAAGAGTTTTTCCCGTTGCTGAAGGAGAACATGGTATGGCTTGGTTATACCGCAAACAAGACCTGCGCTTTTAGGGTTGCAGAAGGCTACCGTTTCGATGAAAAGCTTACAGCGCAGTACAATGACGGATTCAAGTATGGTAAAGTGCCGGCCATTTCCGTATTCACCAACCTCGACATCCAGAAGCGACACGAGAAGTTGATTCTCTGGCAGCGGTACTATGACGATGACGGAAATCCTCTGCCGGATTCGGAGGAGAGGTATCCACACTACGATAACTATGATGCTATCAATGTAGACAGAGTTGCGGATATTCCGGTGGATTATAAGGACGTTATGGGTGTGCCGATTACGTTCTTGGATAAGTATAATCCGGAGCAGTTTGAGATTGTTGGCATGTCAGCAACAGCTGAAACGATGGATACGCCAGTACAACTTGGAGATGATTTTATAAAAGAATATCGTCGGCAAGGAGGAACAGGACATTTTTCGCCAAATATGTATGGCGTATGCTATTTTGATTCACGAGGAAAAGCAAAGGTGCCATATGGGCGTATTCTCATTAAATCAAGGAAAGAAGCAATTTAATATGGATATGATGAAGCTGGTGCAAGAATACAACGATAAATTAAAAAACAATTCCAATGACATTTCCTGCCTGCTATTTGCCTTACAAGTTCCAAGTATTTGCTCTCGTATCGAATTCCCAAAAACGGACGAAAACACGGGCAGAGCCGATGAAGGGAAATTATATCGTTCGGACGGAAGACCTTACGATGCAAACATGTACAAAGCGTGGTTGCGAAAGCATTATGATGATTTCGAGGATATCTATTACGGGGCACTAACATTGAACTACTTCTGTGACAATCTTTACGCACTGAGAAATCAAGTTACACATGAGGGAGTTTTAATGGCGAGTAAAAATAAATTCTATTTTACCGAACGCAACAATGCCATGTGTGTCGGTGAATTTGTTTTTATTCCAATGAAAAGACTTTGTGAAAATATGTTTAGAGCTGCATACCACATGCTGTTTAACAGGCATGAGCATATCAATATAACATTATTTAGAGATATGGTGATACCATCAGAGATTTATCACAGAATATCAAATGATGTTGCATCCTTGTATGATTCATTTTGGGACAACCGTTCAGAAGAAGATAATGACTTAATTGTTATTTATGAACATATCATCTTTGATAACCAGAATATGAAAGATGACATTGATAAGTTTTTTTCTGAAAACCCTGATGCTGTTTTTGAGATTTGGAATTTTGGAAGCAAATACGGACATATTCTTGGTGCAGAAAAATTTATACACCAAAAGTATGATGAACAAAAATCCTCTGTCTGCCTTGATTTAAAAAGACCAACGGATGTACTTCGATTAAACAAAGAACAATATGAACGAATGCTGCAGGTAGCGGAGGAACTTGAGGAGTTTTCAAATACTCATCCGTTTGATATAACAAAATATGTAAAGGAGTAACTACTTATGAAAATCACAGAAACAAAAATCAAGGTATCCGACCTTGTAGAGAACTACAAAGACAATGGCGATGGTGGTGTCTTTGGCTACAATGACCGTCTTACGATTCGCCCGTCCTTCCAGCGCGAGTTCATTTACGGGGAAAAGCAGCGTGTTGCTGTTATTGACTCCGTGATGAATGGGTTTCCTCTGAATGTCATGTACTGGTCTAAGACCGGAGCGGACACCTACGAGGTCCTTGATGGGCAGCAACGCACAGTCTCTATTGCCCAGTACATCAACAAGGATTTCCCTATCAAAATCAATGGCAACGACAAGTTCTTCCAAAACTTGACCAACGAGGAAAAGCAGGCAATTCTGGACTATGAGCTGACGGTCTACATCTGCGAAGGCACCGAAGCCGAGAAATTGGAATGGTTCAAGCGCATTAACATCGCTGGCGAGGTATTGACTCCGCAGGAGCTGCTGAACGCCACTTATACAGGACCGTGGCTGGCCGATGCCAAGAACTACTTCTCGAAACGCAACTGTGTTGCTGCGAAGATGGCTGACGGATACCTGAAAGGTAACCCGATTCGGCAGGAACTGCTGGAGAAGGCTCTTGCATGGATTGCTGACCGGGATGGTCTGGAATCCGGGCAGATGTACATGGCGATTCACCAGCATGACAAGGATGCCAATGACCTCTGGCTTTACTTCCAGTCTGTCATCAACTGGGCAAAGATGTTGTTCCCGACGAAGCGGAAGGGGATTACGGATGCACAGGCATGGGGACTGCTCTACAATCAGTACCATACGAAGCAGTACAACAGCAACGCTCTGGAAGTAGACATCAAGCAGCTCGTGCTGGATGATGATGTGACCAAGAAGGCAGGTATCATTCCGTTCATCCTCTCTGACCGTACTTGGCGCGACGAAAAATATCTGTCCCTTCGTGCGTTCACTGAATCTCAGAAACTCCGCGCCTATGAACGGCAAGGGCATAAGTGTCCTTTGTGCGTTGCAAATGGCATCAACACCGAGTACGCTTTTGAGGACATGGAAGGTGACCATATCATTCCTTGGAGCAAGGGCGGGCATACAACGGATGACAACCTGCAGATGCTGTGCAAGAAGTGCAATGCGGCGAAGTCGGATAAGTGATTTTCCAAAACGAAACTTTTAATTCGACTTTTCCATAAAAACACTTTTAATATAGCGTTGTCCGACTTGACAAAGGAGCTTGCAACTATAGTCGTTGGAAAAATCCACAAACACTTAGCTTGTACTTAGTCAGTGTTAAGCTAGTATCTAGCTAGTTTATAGCAAATATTTTCCAACATTGATTGCAATAGCGCACAAAAAATAATGCTACCACGCTGCTTTTGAGAGAACACTAAGTTCATTTATAGTCGGAGTGATTCTTACGACCATGTTCAGGATTACTTATATTGCATTGCTAGAAGAATCGTAAAAGATGTTCCTTACGATAAAAGCCTGAAAGCAAGTATAATTGTTTTCGTAATTATGAAGGTGGCTGTTCGTACTGCACTGGTATTGGTTGTGAATGTTATGAGGATTTATTTTTACGAAAGGAAAAATAGTATGAAAAATAGTATGAATAGAAAAATGATAAAAGCATTAAAAAACAAATATATTTATGTAGATATAGATGGTACTATAGCTGAATACCGATTTAATAACCACGTAAATGCAAAAGATGGAACTACTAACGGGCAAACTATGAAAGAGATAGAAAATCATATTTTCCTGTATAGTAGACCATTAAAAACAGTCATTCAAACGCTTAAAAGAGCAAAGAAAGAAGGCATTTGGATATGTGGTGCTATTATATCACCTGTGGAGTTACTTGATAAGATTGTATGGCTTGAGGAAAACTGTAAAGGTATTGAGTTCAATGGAAATTTTTGGTTTGTGCCAGAAGAATATTGGGATAATTTTCTTGAATATTTTGACCATAATAACAGCTTAGGGTACAAACTTGCTTCGAATGATACCTGTATTGAAACTAAATATGGAACAATTATGAAAGGCTCTAAAACTCGCATATGGGATTGGATTATAAGTCACAATTTTCACAAATTAGAAGAAACCGTATTTATTGATGATGTATTATCATATTTAAAACAGGCAGAAGAAAAAGGTGTTACAGCTTATCATATAAGTAGTTTTATTGAATAATTACATAAAAATAGAAGAACCGTGATTCTCTCCGAAAGGCGAGATAACGGCTCTATCAAAGATTGCGATAGAGATAATATCAAGAGTCGCACGGATATCCCACGATACGGGAAAGTAATGAATTGTAATTACATTACATTAGCTTACATTCTTATCTAAAACTTTCGATTAGCTTTTAAACTATCTTACACACGTTTTGCTAAGCAAGAATCCAAAACAACAGAAAGCAAAAAAGCCTCCTCATCAGCAAGACACTGATGGGGAGGCAATTTTTTGTTGTATAATTATTTCCCTAGCTCAAACGAGCACACTAACTCACAATCTGTTATCAATGCGTTTGCGGTTTTTTCCATGTAAGATACAGCATCGGACTCCAACTTTCTCGGAATGGGTCTTTTGGAAATCATAATAACGCACGGGCGACTGTGGCGGTTTCGAGAAAAGCTCTGAAATGTAACTCCATGTAATTGCGTCGGAAGCTCCTCATTCAAAATATGTGCAATACAATTTCCAATAAGCGCACAGTCTTCTTTATTTGCAAGAACCTCTGCTGTACGGAAATCTTTGATTTTTCCGTCTCGATAGCATTTGGTATAAAATTCTCGAACAGCAACAGGGGCTGTATCAGACATCATTACTTTATTATGCTTTTCGAGCCAGATAAGAATTATAAGAAACTCGATTTCATCAAGATAGAATCCTGTTCCTGTTATTTGCTTTTTGATTGGTAGCTGCTCCATATATTCCGCTTCCTTATGTTAAAATGATTTTAATGTCTTAATTATATCATATCGTATGTTTACTCGCATCCGCTTTTGAGCAGTATATCGCCAATTTAGAGTGCAAAAGACAGTCGATTGGTATAATACAAGAAAATTAGTAAAGGGGTCGGATAGTATGCGTTCAGATACGACGGGAAAGGTTTGTGAGCATTTAAAACAAACGCTACACGAGCCGCACTTAGAAATTCGTTGTCCATACTGTCATCAATTATCCGGACACAGGTATAAGACGATTTTTGATGTTCCGTCGAAAATCGTTTGCTCACAGTGTAATACACCAATAGAGTTCCCATTGAGTCTGGCTACTGTCGTTAATGGGAATGTCAACTTTTCATTATCTTTCGAAAAGTAAGCGCAGCAACCGAAAATAGCCGTTGGTGCGTTGTATTTCCAAAAATATACCATTTGACCATCTTTTGAGTTTGTTTAAACGGGAGAAAAATCATGAAGAAGTATCGCTATTATATGTGCGGGATGTTCAACGGCACCGATGGAAATAGATACGACATTTGCATCCCATCGCCATTTATACGTAACTCAAAATCCGAAGCGATGAAGGACGCGGACTTTGCCTATCGCTTTGTGGCAATTGATTCTGCAGAGCCTATGCTGATTGCTTTTGCAAACGAGCACTTTGAGCCCATGAACAACGGCAAAATGCAGTTGAGATGCTGGGTGGATAAACACATCATCGGAACCTATACATTTGAAGAATTCAAAAAAAACGACGGGTATATTCGACAACTAAAACCAAGCAGTAGGGGAAAGTATGTAACCGATGAGTCAGACTTTGTTGATGTCGATAAATCGTTTGCTGAAGTGTTCCCCTATATAGAAAAGGGAAAGCTCTACTACATAGACGATGAGTCGTATTTCGTGGCAGAAAAAGAAAATTAAGATGGGAAACAAAGGAAAAGAAGGGATGACAAAACGCCACCCCTTCTTTGTTTCGACTTGAAATAATTTTAGGCTTGTAATCCATCAAGAAAGATTATTGCTTCTTGCACTGTAGAAAACGTCTTGCAATTTGTACAAAGCCAACGATTTCGTTCGTCTGTATCCTCTAAACCCGGCATTCCTTCTTCCAAAAGACGTTTAAGAACAATTTCCGCATTTTTTACCGCTGTCGGATAATACTGTGCGATGCGAGCAGTTGCATTATAGTTTCCTTTCTTGTAAGTAGGTTCCATTCGTATAACTTGTGCCAACATCTTTTCTTTGTCTGGAACCGTCAACAATGGAGGCGCGAATAGCTTGTAATGCAACATCAACCAATACTCGATGCAACCAGTTGTCATCAATAGACGAACCCGAATTTGCGGCTTTTTTCTCAGTTTTCTTAAACGCTTGATAATTTCCAAACGTTTGGTCCAGTTGGAAATATCTTTTTCTTCCACATCAAAGAAAAACCAAATTTCGTCAATTACATCTGCGTAATCTCTGTATTTCGGGTCTTTCTTAAAACGGTTATCTGCATCATCAAATAAACCAGTTGATGAAGGCCGTTTAAACACTGCCACATCCTGAAACTTGCTTTTAAGGAAGTCTGTATATGCTTGTTCGCTTTCTCCTTCACAGAAAACACAGATGCTGATTTTAGACTTCTTCAGTTTGCGAGCCATTATTCAACCTCCTCAACTTCAACATTGGGAGTTGCTCCGTATTTTCCGACAAGGTATCCCTTACGGATGTTCTCAGTTGTTCTCGTTGAGAAATCACTGATGCTGTATAGTTCTGAGGCTCCATCTTCTTTGTTCTTATCAACAAAGTAAAGCTGGTCTTTACGCAGCAATTCCATGCTCAGCAACTCGGTGTTGTGCGTTGTGAAAACAATCTGCGCTCCATTGGGATTGGTTCGTTTGCTCTGGAACTTGGCAACAATAAAGTTAACCAGAGCTGGGTGCAGTTCTTTTTCAATTTCATCTACCAGCAACAGCCCACCCTTAGATAAAACGGATTCAATCGCAGGAGCAAGCGCCATCAGTTTTCTTGTACCATCAGATTCATCAGCTAATTCCATTGAATAAATTTGAGACTTTCCTTCCTTATCTTTGCCTTGGTGCATAGACGTTGCGATGACTTGTCCCATTTTAAGGTGTGCTTCAGAATTATTCGAAGTTTCTGATAGTAGGTGCATAAATTGTACAAGTGCCGCTTTTACTTCATCTGGAATATTATCCGGCAAATCGGCTTCTTCATTGATTTCTTTGCTGTTGATTTCGAATTTCATATCTTCGATACCAACATCAGCCGCCTTTGCGTAGTCTGAAATTGCCCGCAACATATTAGAATCATTAGAATATTCAAGCAACTGACGTGGAATATCCGAATAATCTCGTGAAAAATACACTTTTTTTCGAAACCATGTCATAGCCCTCGAACAATCTTCATCATTCATCGTACAGGCAACGGAGAAGAACAACTGATTTTCTGCGACAACTTGACTAATCAGTTTTCTACGTGCCTTTGACTCTGTAAAGGAAAAGGACTGCCCATCTCTAGCAAAAATAAGAGACTTCTGCTTTTTTGGCGCATGATACAAAGACTCGGAATATACCTTTTCTTTTGTGGCTGCAAAGCTATACCAATACTTAATTCCATCTAAAGTGTATACAAATGAGAACTCTGTTGGTTCAGATGCAGAATAGTTGTTTAATGCAAACGGTACAACAGGTATGGATGCTTTTTCATGCTGCGTTTTCTGTGCATTCTTTATAAATTGAACTGCGAGCCAAAAAGCGCGTATCACATTACTTTTACCGCCGCCATTCTTTCCATAAATAGCAGCACCCGGCAAAACTCGAATTCCGCCAAATGGAATAAGCACACTTTTAAGCGTACTAGCACCAGTTGCTTCCATGGAAAGAGTTGCTTCGTCACGGAAAGAGCGGTAGTTTTTTACACTAAATTCTATCAGCATATTATCACCTCTTCTATTTAGTAGTATACACTTATAAGTTCAGAAATTCAACGCTTTTTGTCGCGAATTTTGATTTTTTATCTCCGATTTCGCATAACAAAGCTTCAGCTATTAAACATCACGATTTGAATTTGTATCTTTTATATCTGACGCAAAGCGGATGCAAGACGATACTGTGTATGTTATAATAAAGTTATCGAATCGGTGCGAACTACAAGCCAACATAAAGTTGCTGGGAGCTTCGCACCAAAGAATCAATAGATGGAGGGTGATTCCAATGCAGTAAATAGGTGAGTGCTTCAGTGTGTGAAGCACATAGTTAGCAAAACTGTACATCTCACGTGCTACTAAAGCATATTTAGATTGTATGGTTTTGTCCTTGCACCCCGCATAGGGTGCATTAGATTGAAATGATTGAAATGATTGAAATAAATGGAACACATCGCATAATAGGCAAGCCGGTGAAGTATCGCACCTCGCACGGGGTGCATTAGATTGAAAGCAGCAAGAAGCCGGGCTCGCAACCACATTGCCGCTGTTGCACCCCGCACGGGGTGCATTAGATTGAAACTTTCAGCAGTATGCGATGGTTATCATCGCACCCCGCACGGGGTGTAATAAAGCAGCCTTTTACCAACAAAGATGTTGATAAGAGGCTGCTTTTTACTGCTTGTTGGTATAATAGGTTAATAATATAATTGCACTATGTAATGCTACAAATACTATATCAGGAGAAAAAAGCGAGTGAAACATAGGAACAAGGCCAACCTACAATATAAAGCACTTGAAACAATATTGAAGTGTGTCTCAGCTATCGTCCTATGTTCGTTCATCGGATGGTTTATAGTAGACGATGCCAACAATAAAGTCATGTATGCAACGTATGCAGCAAAGAGAACCGCACTTGAGGCATCATGGGATAAAGCAGTAGAAGACGGGAAGGCTGCTGTTGAGGCGCAGCGTGCAGAAGAAGAACGACTCGCTGCAGAAGAAGCTGCTCGCAAAGCAGCCGAGGAAGCGGAAGCAAAGCGCTTGCAGGAAGAACAGGAAGCAAAAGAACGTGCAGCGCAGGCTGATGGCGTAGCGAAAGAGAATGTTGTTTACGGAAGTAAGCTTGGACATGTATCCGTTGATGGAACGAATGTAAGCTGTTCTCTTTATTGGGGAGACAGTAATACGCAGTTCCGTTACGGAGCAGGATGTCATGCAGAAGATGGCTGCGTTCTTCCGGGAGATAATGGAACTGTATTTATCGGAGGTCATACCGGAACCGTATTTTCAGACCTTGGCTCTTGTCAAATTGGCAGTTTGATTCATCTGACAACAAGTTGGGGCAGTTTTGACTATCAAATCACGGATATGCAGGTAATCAATGAGACAGACATTGATAAGTGCAGATTCGGAGCCACAGAACCAAGTTGTATCTTATATACTTGCTATCCATTTGGCATTCTTGTCCACACGACACAGAGGTATGCAGTTTACGCGGACTTGGTATCCAGTACGCTGTACGATGCATCGGACAGTATCGTATAGAAATCGAGGTTAAAACAATGAGTACGTACAACATCGAATTTCCAAAGTGGCGTGATGAAGTATATCGGAAACATGGGTATGACCCTCGTGGATGGTATGGGGCAGAAGTTGCAGAGAAGATGCACCAAGAGGCAATGCGTACATATATTGGTCCAGCAGCAACGGCAAAAGACTACATCGAAGTGCAACACACACAAGAGGAAGACAAGTATTTCGCATTCATCATAAAAAGTCTTCGGGAAAAGAACATTGATATAAGTAAACTGTCCGATTCAGAACGCTGGAAACTAATGGATGAACTGGTGAACGAGTATTTCGGAAATAGCTGATAATTGTTCATGAGGTAGACGTATGTCAGAAGATAAAAATAAGGAAGAAAGTAGCTCATCAAATAACGATGATGTATCGACGATAAAAGAAACCAATCAAGCAATTCGACAAATTGAAAGAAAACGGGCAGCAAAAGCGGCTCGCCGCATCCAGCAAACATCCATGCAGGCAATTTTGTCTGCAGAACAGGATGTACTCCTACGCGCAGCCAAACGCAATGCCGAGCAGTATGCGGATTCAGAACTCGCTGTTAAAGATAAACTTTTGAACTTTTGATACGATTTTGTGAGGAAAACAGCTATGAGCAAAGCAAATAAGGAAAACAATACAAGCGGACATATACAATTGGATTTAACTTATGATGAAGTAAATCTACTCCGCGAGTGTATGAAAAGAACAGAAGATTACTATAGAGGTCTGATACTCTTGAAATCAGAATGGCATCCAGAACAAAACAAGGATGTTCTCTCATACATGAAGGCAAAAGTCCGCTTAATCGACAATTTGCAGGAAAAAACACTGTACGACGGACAACCAGAATACTATAGGCAGATGCAATGAGTTAACAGTGGGTAGAGTGTATTGGTATAATATTGCATATACGAAAATTCGCAAAATGCAAGGTAAAAAGCATCATGAAAACCGACTCAAAATCATCACAATCAACAATGGCTCTACGCCCATATCAGTTAAATGCTGTTAAGGCAGTGCATAAAGAATGGGACAGTGGAAATAAAAACACTCTTGTCGTTATGCCGACAGGTACTGGCAAAACCATCGTCTTTTCTCAAATCGTAAAAGACCAAGTAGCAAAAGGCGAAAAGGTTCTTATTCTTGCACACCGTGAAGAGCTTCTCAAACAAGCAGCAGATAAACTCAAAGCATCTTCCGGGATGGAATCAGCTCTTGAGAAAGCTGCCAACACATCTATTGGTTCAGGATTAGATGTTGTGGTAGGAAGTGTTCAGACGCTTCGCCAAAAGAGTCGGTTAGAGAAGTTTTCAAAAGATTATTTTGGAACCATCATTATTGATGAAGCACACCATAGTGCAGCAGACAGTTACAAAAACATCCTTGAATATTTCAATCAGGCAAAGGTATTAGGTGTTACTGCAACACCAGATAGAGCAGATATGAAATCTCTATCAGATGTCTTTGATAGCTTGGCGTTTGAATACAAACTGCCGGAAGCCATAAATGACGGATATCTGTGTAAAATACGAACCAAAACAATCCCTTTGAAAGTCGATATCAGTAAGGTTCATACACTTGCAGGTGACTTTAACCCAAATGAGTTGGGTCAAGCCTTGGATTTGTATTTGGAAGCTATCGCAGATTCGATTGTTAAAGAATGCAAAGGGCGGAAAACTGTTATTTTTACGCCTCTGGTTCGCATCAGCCAGCGCCTGAATGGGCTGTTAAAGAATAGGGGAATCGACACAATCGAGGTAAATGGTTCCTCAAAAGACCGTGAAAAGATACTTAAGGACTTTGAAAACGGCAAATATGATGCAATGACCAATGCCATGCTTTTGACGGAAGGCTGGGATTGTCCAAGTGTAGACTGCATTATCTGTTTGCGTCCAACAAAGAGTAGAAGTCTTTATGCTCAAATCGTGGGTAGAGGTACACGATTGTGCAAAGGAAAGGATAACCTCCTCATTTTAGATTATCTTTGGTTGTCCGGAAAACATTCACTCTGTCATCCATCTGATATTTTCTGTGAGGATGCAGAAATTGCTGCACGTACAACAAAAAAGCTTGCTGATTATGCAGCAACTGGTTGCAGCGGACCGGATGGAACAGATTTGATTCAGGCAATCCAAGAAGCTCAAGAGGAGATGGAAAACGAAAAGCGGCAAATGATGCGCCGAATTGAGGAGCAAGAAGAAGCCGTACGGAAACGTCTCGCCGAGCAACGTCAAAAACGCAAAGGTCTGGTTGACCCGTTCCAATACATGTTTAGCATCGAATCAACTGCTATACGTGATTACAAACCAACCTTTGGATGGGAAACAAAAGCACCATCAAAGAAAGCAAAAGATGCTATTGAAGGATATGGTGTTGATGCAAGCAATATTGAGAGTGCGGGTCTTGCAAGTCTGATTCTAAAAGAACTGATGAAGCGCTGGGATTCAGGTATGGCTACCCCGAAGCAGATTCGTTTTTTGGAAAATAGAGATTTCCGCCATGTGGGTAGATGGACAAAAACGTATGCAAGCGGAGTTATCGGAACTATAAGTGACCACGATTGGAGTCTCCCAAACAATTTTGCTGCTTCCAAATGGGACCATGAAGAGAAAACCATTGAAAACTTCAAGGAGCTGTATCAGCCTAAAGAGACAAATGCCCCTGTCACTGTGCAACAAAAAACGAACGTTTGCGACGCCAATGCAAGAAAAAAAGCAGCGTATATTTGTGGTTTTTTAAGTAAAAATAAGTCTATTGCACGATTAGAATACTTCAGTACGGAAGATAAACTGATGCGATTCTATAATACGGTGAGCAAAATTGGATTTGCAAAAGTCTTTTTCGATGAAAATGAAGCAAATACATGGCTGGAAAGCGTGAAAAGCGTCAAAGCTACTTAAAAAGAGCGGCTTTTTTGCCTCAAAGCGGATGCAGAGTAATACAGTGTGTGTTATAATAAAGTCATCAAGTCGGTGCGAACCTGAAGCTAACATAAAATCACTGGAAGATTCGCACCAAAAAATCAATAGTTAGAAGGCGATTCCAATGCAGTAAGTAGGTGAGTGCTTTAATATGTGAAGCACATAATTAGCAAAACTGTACATCCTACGTGTTGCCAAGATACGCTTGAATTGTATAGTTTTGCTGTCGCACCCCGCACGGGGTGCATTAGATTGAAATAAATTCCTCTGTTAGCGCTCGTTATCATGACCGCTGTCGCACCCCGCACGGGGTGCATTAGATTGAAATACATTCTGCGGTTACACCGTTGACCTCAAGCGTAGTCGCACCCCGCACGGGGTGCATT
>OIDF01000172.1_pt1 | contig 65581 bp, 58 predicted proteins | sample 1581411 | NCBI WGS metagenome assembly OIDF01 (sample SAMEA3882515, study PRJEB24775) | human gut metagenome | biome: human-associated habitat; feature: intestine environment; material: feces | place: Netherlands | collected 2009/2010
CAATGGTGGAATCATTCACCAAAATATAACTGATGAATAACTTTTTGATGGTGATAAGTGTAAATAATGAATAGTTTATAGTTTGTTTGTGAGGTTGAAGGTGTTGTTTGTCATTAATTTGCTAACTTTGCGTTTGTTATTCACCACGATATCGTTTTTATGGAAAAGTATTACCATCAATATAAGTGCTTATTAGAATATTTTGTTACTCACTTGGAGTATGTTCAGACAGAGTCAAAGACTATTCCGGGATATAAAAAATATATAGAACCCATTTTGGGAGATTTTATCACGACGGGAGTGGGTTATAAGAATCAAGCAATGCAAACTCAGATTTCTGATTGGTCTGAATATGGAGAACATCAAGTGTGTATAAATATCACTTGTAGCTTTGGGTCATATATGACCAACCAATGCTACTTGAACTGGCAAGGCACTTGGTTTAATACCCGCCCTGAGTGGGATAAATCTAAGAACAGAATAATTAGATTGTATCTGTCTAAACAAGCAAGGGCTGCAGCTAAATCCGAGTTGTCATTTTCTTTGTCAGAATTGGGCCTTTTCGATAATCTGTCTCCTAATGACAACCTAAAGAAATTTTTTGATTTGTTCGAGTCTCTGATTATTAACGAAGAAAAACATAACGCCATGCTTCCTTATACCAATTTATTAATAGACAATAAAAATCTTATTTTGACTGGTGCTCCTGGTACTGGTAAAACCTATTTGGCCAAACTAATAGCTAGAGAGTTAGGCGCGACTGAAGGAAACCAGCAATGTATGATGGTACAGTTTCATCCGTCGTATGATTATACCGATTTTGTTGAAGGATTACGTCCTTTTCAGAAGGATGGTGAAACTAATATTGGATTTGAGTTAAAACGAGGTTCTTTTAAAGATTTTTGTGCTCAAGCACTTGAAAATTTGATTGACAGTCAAAAAAGTACTCAGGATATAAATAAGGATGCAATATTTAAGAGTGCTTATTACGATATGATAGATAAAATTAGGAATGAAGAAATCAAAGAGATACCATTAAAATCAGAATCTATGAGTATGGAAATAGTGGATGTCTCTGATAATAACAATCTTATTCTGAAAGCAAAAGATTCGGAGACAGGAAAAACATATACCGTGTCTTATGCTAGATTAAAGAAACTATCTGTTGTGTATGAAAGCATGGAAGCCTTAGATTCGATTTCTAACATAGATAAGGCTGTGAGGGATGCCATCAAGGGATACAATACATCGGCTTATTGGGCTACGCTCTATTTTTTATATAAAGAATTCATGCAGAATAAGAAAGTCGAAGAGACGGTCGTAGAACGAAAGAATTATGTGTTCATCATAGATGAAATAAATCGAGGAGAAATCTCAAAGATATTTGGAGAGTTGTTCTTCTCGATTGACCCTGGGTATAGAGGCGTAGCCGGAACGGTTCAGACGCAATATCAAAACCTTATAGAAGATGGAGATATTTATGAAAACGGTTTTTATGTACCAGAAAATGTCTATATCATCGGGACGATGAATGATATAGACCGCAGTGTTGACTCTATGGATTTTGCAATGCGTCGCCGTTTTGCATGGAAGGAGATAAAGTCGAATGACAGGTTAGAGATGCTAGATAACTTAGGAGAAGAACTCAAAGAGACAGCAATCAAGCGAATGCAATCTCTTAATGAGGCTATTGAGAAAACCGAAGGTTTAAATCCGTCTTATCATGTCGGACCTGCATACTTCAAAAAGGTTTTGCTATATAAGAATAACCCAGATAGTATGTGGTCTGACTTATGGGAATATCATATTGAGGGTGTCTTGTATGAATATGTCAGAGGAATGGATGACGTAAAAGCGAAAATGAATGATTTTAAAAACGCCTATAATTGTTAGTAAACATTCAGATTTTCACTTTGTTAGGTGTTATATTGGCGGCCTAATTGTGAAATGTAGAATTACACATATATCATTTCAGGTGCAGAGTCTTAAACCGCAATAATGTCGAAGGTATATAAAACATATGATTATAGCCATATCCCAATTCAAGAGATTGAGGATAAGGACTTATGTGATTTTTATCAGATAGCCAATTTGACAATAAGGGACCTTTGTAAAAAGCAAAATGCTAATTTGTTAATATATCCCCCACAACTCGATGTCTATAAAGATAATCTTGTAGATAATTATATCTTTAAAATAGATGATAAGAATTTACAAACTGGAGATTTGTTGGGCTTTATCGGAAAAAACGAAAGCCAACTGACTATTGGTACCCGATTTGCTAAGGATGGTTCTGATGATTATTTCTTGCACTACATGCTTCAAAAGGTTTTCAAGATTAATTTACTCGACCTTAAGCACTCTACATCAGAAGAAAAAATCTTTGATTTTTTGGTATATATGTTCCCTTTCTATCTGAAAAGGGCATTGCGGCAAGGACTGTATAAAAAATACACCCATAGAGATTGCAATGATGCAAATGTAAGAGGCGCGATTGATATTCCACAACACATTAAGCGTAACATTCCGTTTTCAGGAAATATTGCATACAAGGTTAAAGAATATGCCTATGATAATGATCTCACACAGCTTATCAGGCATACAATAGAATATATCAGATCATCTAATATGGCATACGTTTTGAAAACAGATGCCGACACAGAAGCTTATGTCTCGCAAATCTGCAGTATCACTCCTTCTTATCGCAGGAATGTTTTGAACAGCGTTATAGCCAAGAACTTGAAATCAATATGCCATCCTTATTACACAGAGTATCGAATGTTGCAGAAGCTGTGTATTAATATCCTGCATCATAAGAGATTGAAATATGGTATTGATGATAATCGGATATATGGTTTATTATTCAGTGGTTCATGGCTTTGGGAAGAATTTTTATATAAAACAGTATTGAGCGACTGTGGATTTTTTCATCCTCAAAATCGATCGGGGAAAGGGGGTATACATTTATTTGATAAAAGTAATGTTGATATTGATTTTGTAATGAGTCGGTGTAAACGTTATCCTGACTACTTTAAAGAAAATTGTATATTAGACGCTAAATACAAGCACTTGGATAACAATCGAATTGACCGAAATGATATGCATCAGATTATATCATATATGCATGTGGAAAAAGCTGACATAGGAGGTTTTATATTTCCTACATCACAAGAAGATGTAACGATAACTAAATTGGGAAATTTACGAGGATACGGTGGTTGGATATACAATATTGGTGTTCCAATTCCCAAAGAAGAAGGAACATTTGCAATGTTTGTTGCAGCAATGACAAATGTTCTACAGGAGCTAAAGGATAAGATCTTAACTCTCTGCTAGTGCAATCTTTTTATCCAGCTTAATCTTGCATTCCGATTCTGTATGCGACATTTTGCGCTCAATGGTAGATATTTCCGAATCACGGAGAGTGTGAGCGAATACCCTCTTTATAAATGTAGCAGTCTGTAGGCGTGGCTTACCGAATGCCTTACCGATATTCCAGCCAAAGTGCATGATGTCAATGGTTTTTAATTGAGCATCAACCTTTATCTGTTCAACTTTGGGCATAGTATCTGACAAGTAATATTCTGTGATATATCCGCATAAGCGATTGAGGTCAGTTTCGCTAAGATAGAGAATCAAGTTTTGTTTCGTATATGTGAGAACTTTATCTAACTTTTCTTGTGATACTCGTTCCTTCTCTGCCATAGCATTGGCACGGAATATCTCGTATTCTGTTGGCAGGTTGGATTCTTGCATCGATATATCGTTGATGGTAGAAGGTGTGGCGTCTTCCTTTGGAAGTTCAGCCACTTCTTCGTTAAGTTCAGGACACGATGGAATAGAAACTTCTTCTGTTGTGTCAGATGTAGTTCCTATTTCAATTTCGTGTTCAGGTTCAAAAATGTTAGGTTCTGAAATTGCAATATTTTCAGCAAGTTCAGTGTGTATAATTGGAGATTCAACTACCGCAGCCTTATTGCGGTAACATTCAAATCTCATAAAGCACTTCTCTATTGTTGGTGAAAGGAGTTGTGCGAATACCATTTGCAGATTGAGATAGATGGCTCCTATGACAATAGAGCATACCACAAAAATAAGGTAGCTACTGAACTCGTCCTAACCATAGTGCAATGCGGTCTGACGGGCTAAAACACCAATGATGACGATTGTCCCGAAAACAATCAGATGCAAGGTAATATGTTCTATCTTTTTCTGCTCCATAATGGTATATGTTAATCGTTTGTGTGCAAATATATATCATTTGCAAGATGTGTAGATACATTTCCCGGGAAGTGGCAGCTTTTGGCACCGGTAGGTAGCATTTTTCTATGCCACCTGTGCCACAATAGCAAAGGAAAGTCCGACATGGGACTAGCCTACATCGGACTTTTAAGTTGTGGGTATCAGCAATTGTAAGTGTTAGCTGACCTTATTGGAATAAATAGTGATATACCATTCTGCTTGGAGGCAACTTTATTGATAACCCATTTCCTGAATGCAGCGGAATGTCCAGTGTCTATTTGATAGGATAGGGCTATAATCATGTCGAGATTATACACATCGGCATAATTTCCATTCTCTAACCTTATACATTGGTAGACTTCATACTCCTTTAAGATATTGGCTTTCAATATCGCTTTTATGCGAGAGTTGATAACTCCAACCGTTGTATAAAACAAGTCGGCAATTTCCCAAGCGGTCATCCATACTTCGCCATCAGAAATATGGATGCCTTGTCCGTTGTTTGTTATGCTTCCTCGTTTCATAGCTGTAATTTATTTAAGTGAAATTTTATTAGCGGTCTCTCGTTTCTTCACATTTACCAAATCTGCGTAGATTTGAGTTGTGGAAACGTTCTTGTGAGTTAACATCTTTGAGACCGTGTAAATATCTGTACCTAAGGAGATTTGTATAACTGCGTAGGAGTGACGAAATCCGTGAAATGTTATCGGCTTCGTTATTCCTGCCTTTTTGAGCCAGTTTTTTAGCGGATAGTTAATCATACTACGTTTCAAGTCCTTGAAAACCTTACCCGTAGCAGGCGTACCACACAGTTCGTAGGCTTCGTAACTGATGGGGAGTGTTGCTTCCGTTTGAGTTTTCTGTGTTCTGATACGCAAGCAATAGCCTTGGTCGGGAGCAATGGCAAAGTCTTCCCATTGAAGATTGAGAATATCGCTGATGCGCAAACCTGTCAGACAAGCGAACAAAGAAGCGGCTTTCAGAACGGGAATGTCGCAAGGAGTAGCGGCAAGCTGCTTTACTTCGTCCAGTGTCAGGTACTCTTTCTTCACATCTTGTGGTTCAATCTTGTCAAGAAAGTCATTGATGTTTTCACGCAACCATTTGTCTCGATAAGCAATTTTCAACAAACCTCTGAAAGTAGAGTAATAGCCGGATGCCGAATTGAGGGATATCGGACGATTGCAATGTTTGAGTTGCTTGGCATTTAATAGGTACTCACGAAACTTCTTACACAAGTCCACATTTACCTCGCCAAAGGTACATTGTCCTTTGACGAAGTTATAGAAATGTTGATAGACAAACGTCCATTTCTGGTCTTTGCTTCGGCACACCTTTTTGAAGTAGGCGAGGAAGTCAGCTTTCTGTTTGGTTTTATCCAAGAAGCCGAACTCTTCATTGATAAGCGACTGCACTCTGATGCAACGGATAGCCTCTGCCTTGTTCAACATGTCGTTGTTGAACTCCCGTTCCATTTCGTTTTTCGGGTGGGCATAGATGTAGATGCCGAGGTATTCCCGACGGCTCATCTGCATAGTCTCAGGGTTACGGACTGCCGGATAATAATCCAGATACAAGGAGATGCGATTATTCCGAATCGCTCTCTGACGGACTGTTACTTTTGTACATGTGTGTCATACTGTTTAATATTTAGAGTTTTACATTTGTTTGGTGCAAAGGAATAAGGTGATTCAATGGTGGGAACATTCACTGATAAATAACTTATTCAATCTTTGGGGCTTCAAGCAATTTATCCAGTTCGGGTTTGGAGATAAGCGTGTATTTGCCTTTCTTGACCTTAGGAATATTATGGTACTTCGCATAATGATAGAGTTGGTCACGGGTGAGATTGAACTTCTCCATCGCTTCGGCTACCGTATAATACTGCGGTTCTTCGGGTGCTGCCACACCTTTGGCTATATCCACGTGTTTCTTGGAATAGTACACCATGATGCCTTCTTTCTTTTTAGGGATGGCATTCTTAGAAACAAAAGTGTAGATAGCGGATAAGGTCATGCCGAATTTCTCCTGCATTTCCTGTGTGCTGTACCATTCGGTAATGTCAGGATTCGGGGCTTTCTTGGCAAAGTAAGCATCTATGTGTTTCTTGCTCCAGTAGGTTTTGCCACGATTGAAAGTCCGAGGAATGTTGTTCTTCTTGGCTACTACAAATATCCATGATTCGTTTACATGATACTTTTCCTTGACTTCGGCTGTGGTGTAGAAGTCGGTGATAGGGGTTTTCTCTTTTGTTGGAGTATGGAACTCTGTTGGATTATTGAATAACTCATCAATATCCTCTTTCTTCAAAAGGTATTTGAAGCCCAATCGAGTAACCTTTAATTCACCTCGTTTAATGTATCCGTAAACGGTAGGTCGGGTTACTCCGAGATAGATTGCGGTCTCGGTAATTGTGAGAAATGGTTTGTCTTTGATTCTTTCAATAGGTTTTTCATCAATCTTCTTCTTCACAAATTGATTGTTATCCTTGATTACTTCGTCACGCTTCTTCTTTTTATAAAGAGCGTTAGCGCATTGTTTAGAACAACATGCCGTTGTTGTTTTCTGGGCGATAAACTCTTTACCGCACCAAGCGCATATTCGTTTAATTTTCAGGTTACTGCTCATTTTAATTCATCTTTATTTCTCCGTTATTACTGTAAATTCCCGTAAAATCGTGTAAAATGGCGTATAGTTTCTCTACTACCTTTCCACAGGATTTTCGGTCTTCAACAAGCGAGCAACAAATACGGTACAAAAATGAACTGAAAAAGCCCTATAAACGATAACCATCGCTTATAAGGCCATAAAGAAAGGCGCTAAAAATGAACGCCTTAATAATCATTGATGATATATGCTAATCGTTGGTAATCACCACTTACTTTCCGATGCAGTTATTTAGAAAATCTCGACAAACATTGGTATTCAATAAGTTCAAAACTTGTTTGAAAAACTCAGATACACGTAAGATACAATATTGCAGCATTTAAAAAATCTGATAATCAAAGTATTAGAAATGATTCGCAATTTCCGAAAGCCTTTGACTCTATACAAATGTATGCAAAAATCGTATATTTCCCAAGCTTTTTCAATATTTTCTACAAGGTACAAAAAGTGAAGTATTCGTGTAGTTGTGTAGTATATTAATCATACCAAGATATAATTTGCATTACTATCTTTACAATCGGTGAATTGTGAGACATTTTAGATAATAATCCACTTTTGAGGAAAGTATTATGAGACAGCAGTCGCTATTTTTTTAAGGTTACTATGTATCATTTATACGGTTAATATTTTGGGATAGTTTTTCATGATATAATTACTCTTTTTATTAAGAATTTGCTGAATAAAATAAATCTTTATAATTTTAAAACAAAGAAAACTAAATAATGAAATTAATATAAATATATGTACAAATGAGCTACAATAATATCAATAATCCTATATTTTATATAGCTTTACTTGGAGAGAGAGATTCTATTAGGTTTACTAATATTCCACAGGAATCTATACAGCATCCGATGTTAGACTATATCGGATATCTGCCTCAAAGCATGGCTCAGTTTATCTATGGCATAGAATATTACCGGCTCTCCAAATATTATGGCCTGACATTAGGATACAGACTGGTTATGGTCTATCCTGATATTACAGCAGAAACTATAAAATCATTGCTCAATTTGCCCAAACAGCCGTATGTGATACTGTTATGTACTGAAGAGGAACGTATCATCGAAATTTACGCTAGTCTGTTAAAAGACTACATAAACGAGGATTTTGTCTGCCTGACTTCGAACGAGGCGAGTAATGTATGCAAGTTTCCATGTACTACTCTAACTAGACTGGGTGATATTTGGAAATGGTTTTACGACTACGCAAACAAAAACTATGAAATAGACAAAAGCAGATTGCCATTCTCGGTTCCTTGTCTTGATAAAGGCGTTTATGACACAGGAGATGTATTCTCTCCGACCAAAGTAAACACTCAAACGATTAATTCGATACTGGGAAACTGGGATTACTCTCTTTTGCTGACAAAAGATGAAATACTGAAAAGGAAACAGGAATCATCGGAGGCGGCTCTGAACAATACGAAGGGATTCGAAAGGCAGAATTTATTAATAGAACAGATAACAAAAATAAGGTTGCTCGAAGATATAGTAGCTTACTCCATGCAAGATATCAAATTTCAGGAAGAACACTACCGGGCTCCTCTGATTCTGGTAGCACCTTATACAAGTATTGAAATGCGTAAACTTTCAAAAATGGATCTGCTACCGGAAGAAGAAAAAAATGTACAGAATCTTGAAAAAATAATGGGTTATCATCAAACTCATAATTATACAATCGCTCATAATGTAACGAATTTGCCCAAAGAATTATTTCTAGATATGATATATGTGTTAAACAATTTTATTGTTCCCCGAAGCATATTCTTTGATTTTGTGGCTCAACTGCACTGCTCAATAAGATTCTCACCTTATTTGCGACTTCCGATTATGGGTAAGAATATCAACTCCGAACTTTCATTCGTAGGGATAAAACATATCGAAAGGCTGGCTACATCGCCAAGCAAAAACAAAAACATTCGGAGAGTGATGGAAAAAATCGGGAAAAAAATGACCGATGAAATGCTCTCGCCCAAAGCCGTAGAAATGTTGCAAGAGTACAGCTCACAAATTGTAGCCATGACTGACCTTCCTATAGAATGGATGATGATAGACGGTATACCGCTTGGATTCACACACGAGGTGTGTAGACTGCCTGAAACACCGGTTACAGGCTTGCTGGCACAATATATGGAAGCAAAATTTACACCGTATGTCATACCGGAGGATATCCTGCAAAAAACACTTGTTGTATTCGGAAATGAAGATCCGGAGTTTGTGATGGCACAATCACCTGTCAGGGAACTGGCAAAAACCTTGGGATTTCAGATAAAAACGTGCCTAGATAAATCCAGCTTCTTCAAAACCCTAATGGAAACTAGACCGGAACTATTGATAATCGATACGCACGGAGGGGTAGATGAAACAACACACGACTCATTTATCATGATGGGAGACGATATTGTAACCGGGGATGATGTTGTAAACGGCGGAATAGGTCCGCAACTGGTGTTCCTCTCTGCATGTAACACATTTACCACTTACAATACCATAAATACAATAGCAAACGCTTTTTTCCAGATTGGAGCTAATGCTGTCACTACTTCGTATATGCCTCTGCACGTACTGCCTGCAACAGTATTATATATCCGACTGTTACGCAATCTGAACGAAGCCGCTCACAAGAATATACATTTAAACTGGCTGTCATTCATATCGCATCTGATGAGAACATCTTATATACATGCTCCCATCGGGAAAAAAGAAAATCTAAATTTAAAGAAAGAAATACAGGATACACTCAGCGAACTGAGTGTGCAATCTATGTTTTTTGACAAGAGAAGGGAAGTATATGAAAAACTAAATAATAAAGAATTTACAAAAAGCCTGAACTGTAACTATGAATATATTATTCCTCACTATCTTATGTATTCTACATTGGGACGAGCTGATATTATTTTATTTAAGTCAAGTATAGATAATATTATGATGTCATAAGGATATTTGGTAGTAAAATGTTATTTTATTTCGTAGAACTCCATAATATCCAGCATTTTAAATAAAATCCCATCAATATTGTTATGCCAACTCTGATGAAAATGTCCATAGCACCAATGGGTAATATTTTGCTTCTCTTTCAGCATATGGTGGATGGAGTCCATAGTTTCCCGTTCTTGCTTAACATCTACCAGCAGTTGTGTATCGTTATTGGTCCATCTGTAAAGTCCGTTCTTATTTTGTAATTCACAGAATGACGGTGATGTATGGGTTATAACGGTGTCGATTGTCTGTTCTGCAGTTATTTTATCAAGCAATTCAGCATTGAAGACAGGTTTTTCGTCTGGCCAATAATAGTTTCGCTCATAGATTCCTTTACTTAAATCATGAGATGATTTATGGCGCTTCTTCTGTAACTGTTCCCATGCGTTAAGTCTGTATGAGCGGTCGATGGATATTGCTCCTCCAATGCAGAGTAATGTGTGTTCACATGCTTTTACGATGGAGTAGTCTGGGATGGAAATAAATCTTTTATGCTTGAATGTGCAACCGTCATAATAGGCAGGATTGTCGTGATTACCTCTGACGAAAAGGATCCAATTGTTATTATCATTCATACGTTTGGCGTTCTTCTTGACGATATTTTCATAATAGCCTCTATTTTCAAAACCAAATCCACAGTCTCCGGCAACTATGAGAAGCGTATTCTCCATACTGTATTGTACGCACATTTTGTTCACAAGAAGATTGAAATCTCCGTGAATATCCCCAGAAATGACTATGGATTTACATTCTGGAAATTCATATATTTTATAGTCTGTATTATTCATGCGGTATGTTTTCCCAATATGGACGAAGTGTTTCCTGAATGAATGCCACAACTTCAGAGAAGGATAGATCAGTGGCCTTTGTGATTTTACGCATAAAAGCTTTCCATCTTACTTCCATTTGTTGGTTGATTCCAAAATCTTTACGAAAGAACATTGTGTTCTCATCATAAGGTGTATGTCTGTTTTCGAATGTATGGATTATAGCTTCCTGTAAAACTTCTGAGTCATATTTTTCTTCCTTCAGTATTCTATGCAAGTCATAATAATCTTTCATACGACTGCTTTGATCTGCAAGGTCTATTATTGCATGCATCTTTTCTGCAATAACTGTTTCCAGAGAATATGCCAGGATATTAGCACAAGGCAGATGTTCTAACAAAATAGGAAAATCCAGATTGACAGGTGAGGGTGTAACCACATCGCCAAAACCAATATCCATAGTCAGCACTTGTGCTATGGAATCCATTTTTACCGGTATGCTTAGGCGTATTCCATGATAGTCTTTGAACTCAGTGATATTTTGGGCAGTAATGTGCTCAACGTCAAATATCACTCCATCTTCTTCAAAGGGTACGGAACATATTTCCTTGAATGCTGCTATAATTGAAGTACCTTCATTGCTTATATTGTTACCCAGAAAATCAATATCCAATGTAGGACGTGCTGCAAAACGTTCATAGGCATACATAAGAGCTCCACCTTTTAGGTAGAAATTGCTGCGGTAGCGTGTTTGTGACATCCTATATAGTAATCGCTCCTGAAAATATCGTGTCAATATAGTCTGATAGAATATATTTTCCTTTTTGGCTACATTCAAGAGCTTTGTACGAATTGATTTTCCGTAGTTTTTATTTTGTTCTTTACTCATAGTTTGACTTGCAGATAGTTTTCAAGGATTGTGCCCACACGGAGTTGTCTGGCATAATCCAGTAGTTTACTTATATTTCGTTCCGGTCGTGCAAGATAGTTATCTATAATTTCTGAGCAGACATCAATACCTATCTTATTTCTGAACTTAATGGCATCACATACGCATCGCTCTATATCATAGATCCTTATATTGTAACCCTCCAAAACCATCTTGCTTACCCCAATCTCTAGTATAGAAGCAGTATAGTGGTGAAGCTCTATTGAGGGAAATGAAGGTGTTACTACTTTTCTATCTCTTTTTATGGCTACATGATAGGCTTGTGGCATAGAAGTCGTAAGTTGGTGTACGCTCCATGCAGACCAGAGGCAAAGAATTCCACCTGGTATAATCGCTTCTATGTCAATCATGCTGTTTGAAAGTTGGTCAATGTTGGCATACAGTCCTCGTCGAACCTGTATTAGTTCACCTTGGCGTACACTTTCCAACATTTTGTAATAAGCAGCACGCCCTTTTTCCTTCATGTCAGCTGATGATATGTATGAATTAAGTTTCTTCATTGCTTACTATCTAAATCTGTACAAATATACCACAAATATTTATAAGTGTGGTACGTTTGTACAGAAAATATTTAGGGGGCTTTATTATTGGGGTAATACATAAAAATAAACTAATTATATATTAAATCCATTTTTGTGTTTAATACCTCGAAGTATTTATTCGTATTGTTCTTGGTAAGTAAGAGGCTATATTGTCTTTATCAATCCTATATTATAGTTAATACTCGTATAAACATATTGAAACAATAGTGGCTGCAACGATTAGGTCATAATTACAGTCACTATTGTATATAACACTTCAATAGCAGTTGTTTGCTGAATGCTTAATGTTCCTTACTAATCCATTCCTTAACATCATCATAAAATTCAGAATCTAATTTTCCAGAATTTGACATATAAAATCTTAATGTAAAATCAGATGTAATTAGTTCTGAGTTTACAGAATTTAAATAATTCTTTAATTCAAATATTTCATTAAATAACCACTCATGTTTTTTAGACATCCATAAACATAGAAAAGGACAAATACAATTCCCATTAATTGATTGATTACATAAAGATGATGAAGGTTTAACATCTTTATTATCAAATGAAAATTCTATGCATTGACTTTTATTATTGATTTCATAAGGATTGCTACTTATTTTATATGTTTTTAATTTCGAGATATAATTTTTACATTGTTTCTTATTTACTTCTATCGTTGACATAAGATCCGTGTTTAAAAATATATCTATATGAATATTTTCTTTAATAGGGTGCTTATATAATTCAACATCATCCGTAATATAGTCAACGTCAAGTTTAAAACCATCAGTTATCAGATGAGATATCCAATGAAATCTGGATATCAATCCCATTTGTGATCTGTTTTGTTTAAGAATATGATAGTCAATTCTATCATTTGCCAAATCTAGCAAATCAGCCATTCTTATTAAAATCATCATGTATTTGATGCTTACTAACTCATCTTTTGCGGATGATTTTTGCGTATATACATCTGTACTATCCCATCCATGACTATCAGATACTTTGGCTATTGTTTCAGCTTCTAATTCAGAAAGAAACGATAGAATTCCTTTGTGCCAATTTCTAATGTAATTGGCACTATCCTGAGGATGAGAGTTTCTGACTTTTGTTTCAAAAAAGTTAAAAACATCCTCATAAGCTTCCAAAAGCATATAGCCTATATTCTTACGAATCTGATTAATGTTTTGTTGTGAGAAATTACCGTTTTTGAATGCATCTTCTACCTTGTTTTTTATATCTGTCATTTTATACATCCAATTGCTAATAAGATGTTCAGCTTTTGGATTACATTCATTGAATGATGCCAATTTAGGATGAATTACCATACTAATGTCATGTAAGTAACAAGCTTGAAATAGAAGAAAATAATCATTAGATTTCAAGTTAAGAAAATCAATATTATTTACTAATCTTACGACATTTTTGACTAAGGTAACTGCATGTTCTTGATTATGTAAAGTGTATGCATTTAGAAACTTTGAACCATTATGCCATAGGCTTTTTACCACTCTATGAGTAAGAATCATACGGTCAACTTTTCGTGGAGTTTGTATTTTTTGTCTAAAAATACAGAGAGCTTCTAATATACCTAGATCAATATCCATACGCTCATTTAAATCATTGTGGTCTAATGAACGAAGAAACTCAAAGAAATCTTCAACACTAAAATGGTAGTTTCTAAGCATGGCTAAAATACGCATTTCATAGTATCTTACCGGTTTTATATCAATACGCAATAAAGTCATGTTGTCATTTACAGGTATTCTGCAAGTTGTAGAAAAACAGCAGTTTAAAATCATCCTTTTAAACTCATTGGAGTTATTAAAGATAAAATCAGCCCAAATTGGAATTCCTATAAAGGTGTTTTCAATAGCGCTCGAGGAGGTATTGCCATTAATATTTATTAGTTTCCAAAAGTTGAATTCATTAATATCATGATTTTTATTTATTGTATCAAGAAATACTTTAGAATCTTTATATAAAAAAATATGTTTTATTAAACGACAAAGAGAGGCATATTTATCTATAGTAGGAATGTCATATATTTTTAGAGCTTCAACAATTTTATGATAATATAGGAATTGTTTATTACGTTTAAATGGGCATTTATATTTAGTTAGAGCATTTTCGAAATTCTTAATCTCATCACAAAAATTATTCAATTGAATCAATGGCATTCCTTTTGCAATTAATTCAATTTCAGCACTAAAAATTTCCTCTTCAAAAACTTCGAATACATCTTTTATAACATTTAAAAGATTCTCATCTTGTCCTGCTAATTTTCTTAGTTCTTTAAATTTAAAACGATTATAAAAATCATCAATCATTAATGGATCAAACTTACCATTAATGAGCATTTTTAGTTTACGTTGTCTTAAAATGAAGTATTTTCGGTATCTGTATAGCCATTTTAGGCGTGTTTGGTAACTCTCTTGGTTCTCTTCACATTTCTCTTCTTTAGCTCTCTTGATTTGATTGTCAACAACCTTTTGCAAAGCTATCAGTTTTTTTAGAGAAACATGATCGTCAACTTCGTCTATATTTCCCTTTATCCACCCACCTAATGATACTGGGCGTTGTACTAAAAAAAGATATTCTAAGCCATTAAAGGAGTTACCTATGTCGCATATCGAACTTTTCCCTTTTTCGTGAAATGTAACATTATATAATATTTTGCATTGTTCATTGTAATAGTTTTCGTTCAAGAAATCCTTTGGCGGACAATTGATATTTGATAACTTCTCTTTTAGTTTATTGTTTAATTTTGTGATTAGGGTGTTAAAGCCTTTTTCGGAAATATTTTTAGTAAATACAACAGAATCATCTACATAGAAGAATGAATTAGAGTTCTTTAATTCTGGAATAGAAGACATTGTTTCTGCAACAGTAATCATGCAAAGATTTCCAAAAAAGTATGATTGTGGTAACCCTTGAGCAATACCTCGATTTACAAAAATTTCAGGTATTGTATTATCCTTTAATGCTAGACTAGGATAATATACATCTGTCCATCCATCAAGGTTTTCTTGTTTAATTGTAAAATATAATAATTTGGTGACTACACGTTTTAGAGTATCTATATCATCTAAGTCGTATTTATGTTGTAATTTTTGGATAATATAGTCGAAAATAAATGATGGATTAATTGATGGGAAGAAATCTTTTAAATCTAAGTTTATTTCTTTGTCATATTCTCTTGTCCTACTATATTCTCTACATTTATCATTTATGCTATCTGTATATTGTCTATATTTTTCTGACCATTTCTTAAATAAAATATCTACATTCTCACTAGGGATATTCCCATAGAAGTTATGTGGTAACATCTTTGATAGCTCAGAATATTTACGTGTTCCATCAGAATCATCAAACATTAATGGAATAAGCATAGATGCCATGCAAATTTGATTAATTAGACTGGAAGTGTGAAGAGGGCGATATTTCACAATATTCTCTTCTTCATCAAATTTTTTGATTTTAAAAAAAACAGATACCTCAAATAGGTTTTTAGTGTCAAGAATATTATTGAGGATTTTCTTACATTCACTTATAACGTGAGATATTGTACCTTCAAAATCAAATTTATCTGTTAACTTTTCATATAGTATTAAATCCTCTTTTGAAAGAAGATTTCGTTCTGAAATATATGAATTCAGTGCATATATAGCACTATAAATATTTTTTTCGGAAAGAATTGTTTCACGCAAATTCATGTTCATGTGTATTTTTAATATAATAATTTTGTTCTTCTTTGATATTAGTAACAAGTTCATTTATACGGGTAAATTCCTTGTATAAACCACTTTCTTTCCCTTCACCATTACCTTGACCAGAAATTAAAAGTTGCTCATTTCCATTATCTTTGTTATATAGGAAAATACCAAAATTATAGCTACTACTCATTCCTTTAAAGAAATTATTGAAGTTGGCCATATTAATGGTAATTCTTATTATTCCCTTTTCATTTAGATAAAAACGAATAAGATCTTCTATTTCTAAATATAAAGTTTGCTTCCAAGCTATAACTGGTAATGTGATTATATCAGCAATAACTGAATCTAAAAAAAGAGACCAATTTCCTATTAATTTATCAAATGAAGTAATTTTTTCTTTAAACAATCCAAAGGTATAGTTAAAATTTGGATTTGAAGAGATATATAAATGTAATCCTGTGATATAATCAAATAAGGAACTTTTTCTTAATGCGTATATACTCTCTAAAACTGGATTAAATAGAAATAATATAAAAGTTCTTTTTTCTAATTCATATCTAATCTCGGATCTTAAAGGAGAGAATATGTCTTTTGTTATATCTTTCTTCGGATTGTCAATATCTTGTACTTGAATATTGGGGGCATACTCATCCAATATTAGATTAAATAAATTCTCCCTAGAAAACTCTTTATACGTTAGTATTTTTTTATTTGTATTATTGTTCATTCTATTTATTTTTTGAGTGTATTTTTGTATAATATTCAGAATAATCTTTGATGTTTTGGGGAAGATCTATACGTGTAAGTTGGTTGCCGTATCTTAAAAAAAATTGATATAATCTATTATACGCTTTTCTTCCCGCTTCATCTTTGTCGGGAACCATAAAAAGTGAAAAGCATGATAGTTTGTCAAGTTCCATCTCAGGTATTGAAGTTGCACTTTGTATTGCAATGGCATTTTTCCCTGATGATAGCATAGCTAAACAATCTGTAATACCTTCCATAATAAAAAGTTGGTCACCATAGTTTAGTCTAGAAATAATACTTAGATTATATAGTTTTATACTTGAATTACAGATCAATTTGAATCTTGGTATATTATCTCTAGTACCAATGTATCTTGTTTGTAAAGCTACCAGATTATTGTTTATATCATAATATGGAATGACAATTGAAGGTATATTTATAGTTAAGCTATTATTACTCTCATTCAGGACTTTACATTTAATAAGTCTTTGCTTATCAAAATGAGATAACAACATATCCTTCAATATATTAGAATTTTCTATAGATTTTATATTCATTATTTTTATGATATCAGGTGATAATCTTCTTTCTTTGAGAAGAAATTCTTTCCCTAATTTATCTAAAGTTAAGAATTCTACTATTGAAGTAGCAACTTCATTGTCAAAAACTAATGAATTATCTTCTGTTTTTATTTGTCTTGTCAATCTAAGTTTTGAAAATTTCATGTTATCAAATTCGCTTTTTACGGAATTTGGTAATATAATATTAAATTGTTCACATAATATGATACAAGATTCTTGAAAAGAAAGATTAAACATTTCTTTTATTAATGAGATAGCGTCTCCTCCTTTATCACAAGCAAAACATTTCCAACAATTGTTTTTAAAAGCTAGGCTTGGATGCTTATCTTCATGCATGAAACAGTGTGCTTGATGTTTAACGATATTAATCCCAAATTTTCTTGCGACAGTTTCACAATCCAGATTATGAAGTACATTTACTATATTTTCGGGAATATACATATTGGGCATATTTATGATTTAAAAAGTTATAATGTTCATTGTATTTTTATTTTCTTCTACGCCATAAAATAACTCTATTATTAGTAGTATTGATTAAATAGTCTATCTAATAACAGGTAATCTTATACCACATTTATATAATCTTACATATCCTGCAACTTTATCAAAGATTGGTTCTTTATAACGCGTAAAAGTAAAGCTTTCTTCTTGCTCTTGGTCAGGATATATAATTAAGCATTTAATTGGCAATGTTGTTTCTTCATCTAGTCCGAGACGCTTATATATATTACTTAAGCGGGCATAGCCACAAACTTCACGTGCATCATTCATATTAATACCGCAGGAATATTTATATCGTGGCTTGTACTTAGCATCTATAATGTAAGGTTCTGACCATATTTCAGGTTTAAGAAGAAAATCCAGCTCCTGATAATGAGCTTTTACATGATATGTTATTTCGTTTTTAACAGTAAATACTCTACGCAGATGGTGGAAAACATACAATTCAAAAAGTTTACTCATATCAATCCAGAATGGAGGAATAAAAATCTCAGTTTTCCCAATATTAGTAATATTATAACTGTATCGTTTAAGTAATAATTTAGCAATTCCAACTGCTCGCATATAATCTTTATATATAGGATTGGTCTTGAATGACTTTATTTTTTTTATGCTTACATTATCACTTACGTTTTTGAAATACGGTGACACTATACGTACTTTTTCTTTTAGACAGCTTATATCTACAGAAAAACTGTATATATCAAGTTGCTTAATGCAAAAGCATAATGCCTTCTTCAGTATCTGATTTTCAGGTGAATCTATATCATATACTTGATACGAACAGACATTGTCAGTTATATTGCCTCTCATAAGGTTTTTGTGAATATTTTTTTCTATTACAATTCTTCCTTTAACCTTATTGGAAAGATTTTCCTCTACTATATAATAACTCTTCTTTAAACCTTTCTTTACAATCTGTTGTAGTAGATTAAGATATTCAGTTATGAGGAATATACTTAGCAGATCTTGCTTCTGATTTACTTTTATCGATGGCTTGTCAAACTTTATAGTTATTAAATCTCTCAGATGCTGATGGTTTTCTTCTTCACACATTGCATCGTTAAGCATTCGTACATAATCGATTTCAAAAGTATCATTCATTTTTGGACTAACCTGCAAAGCCAGTTCATTTTCCTTAATCCAGTCTATACCAACAAAATAAGAACCAGTGGCCAATACATCACTGCATTTACGGTGTAATCTCAAGCAGAGTTCCTTTTCTTCCTTCCCTCTCTTTACTGAGAATACAACTTCTTCTCCATCCTCAATATATGAAAGGAGGGTGGATGATATATCATTCCGAAGAAGAGAATTATCCAGTATTTGTTCTTGAAGTTGAATAACTTTCATTATTCTAAAGCCTTTTGGTACAACAACTCAATAGTTTCGTTTGCATCTTCTGTAAGTACTCCATCTCTAACATACTCTTCAAGTAGAGGAATTATTTCGTATAAAAGTCTGTCGCTTGTAATATCCTCTCCTTCGTCATTTGTCATGATGAAATAGCTTTGTCCTATCCAAACATCTTCAGGGGAATATTCAGAGGATAATGTTTCGGCTGGTATAAGTTTAAAACTTTGTTCCCATCCGCTTTGTTGATATTCGTCATAGTTAGATATAAACAATGAGCTTACTTCTTTGAATAAATCTTCATCGAAACCTTCTACTTCGTCTTCAGCCAAAGAGTAAGGTTTACATGCAATAAAAGCAAATCTTCTTCTGATAGCATAGTCTAATGTTCCTAATGAACGGTCTGCCGTATTCATTGTTGCTATAATATACACATTATCAGGAACTGCAAACATTTTTTTAGAAAAAGGTAATATAACGCTTTCTTCATTTTTCTTCCCTTTTCGTTTGTCTGTTTCTAAAAGAGTGATTAACTCTCCAAATATCTTTGATACATTTCCTCTGTTAAGTTCATCAATAACCATTATATATGGCAGAGTATTATCTACCATAGTAGTAGGCTTTTTATACTTTTCCAAGACAGACTTTACCTTATCCAAAGTTATAGCATTTAAACGATATACTGTGCCTAAAGTCATTGTCTTTCCATCATTAAGAGTAACGATATTTTCATTTATTCCTTTTAATATCCAATTGACCTTTCTGACCCTTTTATAATTTGAATAAGTCTCAATAAACTCATAATCACTAGTTACTATTCCTATAGCATCGATAGTTTGGTTTGAATAGCAACTCATAACGATATCACCAATTTTCATCTCATATACAAAAGCCTGTAAGATACGTTTTCCCTCACCATTATATATGCTCCAATCTGTTTCGTCAGAGATTATAGGTCCATAATCATCCCATCCTATTCTTATATGTCCATTGTCCATACATTCTTTCCTTACAGGATTGTCGCCTGTACCACTAAGAGACACTTTCCATACTACAGCATCTTCAGCTAAGCCGATATGTTTATCTCTAATAATTGGACGTTCGGCTTCTTCGCAAAGTAGCTTGAATATTCCTTTCTCAATCTCATAAGTAATTTGATTATTTTCAGCTACAGGTTTCAAACCTTCTATCCAGTCCTCGTAGTCCATAGACTGGTGGAAAGTCGTGAATGAAATTCGTTTTTCTTGCTTTAACTGCTCGTATCGTTTAATTAGTTCTTCTCTATCATCATATTCTGAACAGTCTGATTGATCACAAAGTCTTACTGCTATTTCTGGAATGGAGTAGGTTTTACCTGTACCAGGTGCACCATATAAAATTATATTCTTGCGTCTTTTTAATGTCTGGGCAACATCATCATACCATGTATAGTTTTCAATATTATTATTTGAGCCACTATTACTATTAGCATTGGCTGATAATTCATAGAAAGTTTTTTCTTTTATTTTATTGTTTGACATCATTTGCTTAATTTCATTTAAAAGCTTCATATACTCAGAATATTGAGGTACTTTCTTTGGCAGTTCAACTCCATATTGTTCTTTGAGATATTTCCTGTTAGTACTGTCAAGAGCAAGAAAATCATCAGGACGAATCCAAAATAAAGCCATCGTGATGTTTATATTTATAATGAACTGTGTAATGACCTTATTGTATGCATCCTCATAGTCTTCACCGTTAATAACTTTTACAAATAAATCCCAAAGATTTTCAATATCATTATTATGTCTATGACTTCTAAATCCAAAGAAATGTGATTTTTGATTATTAAGAACTGGAATTCCATCAAAGTCTTTAGGAATTTCACATTCTATATCAAGTAACTCCTTGAAAATTTTTGTAGACGTAAAACGATTTTGAAGTTTTATATTCCTATTGAATAATCCAAAGGTGGTAAATGGATCTATATCTGTAAGTAAATCGTCAGAACCTTTTTCATCATGCAGATAGTTCACAAATAAGGTATCTTTATTATCATATATCAATTTTAGCAATGGCTTTCTGTCATTACGAAAACGAAGGAGTTTTTCTGCAAACTCCTTATAATATTGAATCCATGTAAATTTCATGACTTTATTTTAGTAATAAAAAAACTTGACCGTTAAATTAAAAAATATCTGTTTGTGGTGTAATTTAATTGACTATTATATCAAATGTGGAAACATTAATTTTCTTATACTTATTACCCATTTTAAAATCCTTATAACTCTATCATCAATGGTCTGTTGTTTTATAATCAGAGATATTCAGCTGCTATTATTGTAAGGAGTAACATGCTATAATATAATAATCTGGGATTAATACTTTTGTCTTTATATTAGAGATTTTTAAATTCCAAAATCTCTAATATAAATATCGAAATTACATCTAAACATTAAAGTGTATTGAGCTGTATCATTTAATTTTTCGTTTAAAACATTTTTAAATTGTTTTTTGCTATCAATTTCATTAGGAGTCCCTTTATCTCTTTCGTAGATATTTTTTAATGCTTCAATTGCATTGTATGAGTCTCTTCGCATTTCTGTAAGATCATCTCGATCTAATTTTAACGCTTTGATCGTTGTATCTCCCTCTTCTGTTTTATGAGTAATATTGGGCCCGATAAAACTTAAGTGCTCTGCTGGGTCTACTTTACTTGGATCTATAAATAAAGGTTCTTCTTTTGAAATGTCAAGTTTCTTTTTGGGGTTAAACCTATTAGCAGGATTTTTTAGAGGGAAAAAGTTTTTTTTGAATCGTCTATTGCATTGTTCACAAGAGAAAAATAAATTAGACCAATCATAAGCAAGCCAAAAGTATCCAGGCTTATGGAATAAATCAGTTTGGTCTTGGCTATATCCGTTTTTAGGACGAAAATGTTCTACATCTCCAGATGATATATGTGTAATACGTGATTCACAAAAGCAACAGCATTTCTTTTGAAGATTTATAAGTGCAGATTTTACCTCTTTATGCCCATAGATATCTTTATCTATTTCAATTGAATCTGCGACAGTGTAATCTTTTGTCGTTTTAGTCCCTGGTGTATTTGATATATATTTAGCTTTACTCTTTTTATATTCTGCAATATTTTTTAATGTTTCCTTTTCCCCTTTTGACTTAAGTATTTCAGGTACAGGTGTACCTGTTTTATCTATATACTTCATTCTTTATCCTCCTGTTTAAATCGATTAGCTGCGTTATGAATATATACCATACTTTCTAATTCTGTCAATGTTTCACCAGTAGGTAAAAATCCCAATTCATTTTCAAGTTCTGATAACTCTTCTTTATCTTTTGGAGTAAACTCTCCACGTTCTATTATGGCGCGTCTCTTATCCATAAATTCGTCTATATTACTTGGCCGAGTACTTTTGAGCCCAAAATATGGACTCATCAATACTTGATCTATTCTCCAATTTTTTATAGTGTTATCAGCAACATCAATAATTACATCCCCTCTATCTTTTCTAAAGAGTAAAATATCGACTACATCTTTGTCGTATGCTTGTACTAGGAATGGACTATGAGTAGAGATGAACATATGTCTATGCTGATAGTCTCCGATGTTATCTAATAACAATTTAACAAAATTACGTTGCCATAATGGGTTAATATGTGTATCCGGTTCATCAATTAGATAAAGTACTTCCTCCTGATCATCTCTGAGAATCGTCATTAATCCTAAGACGCTTATTAATTGTTGCTCTCCTTCGCTTAATTCCGTAAAGCTATAAAAATCCTCATCTCCAGATTTGCTAATATTTAATTTAAGCTCATCTAAAGCCCCAATGCTTGAAGCAGCTTCCAACGCATCAAAAAAATCTAATGGCCCAGGAAATACTCTATATATATTTTCTATAAAGGTATCATAACTCAAAGACTCTTCATGAATGACAAAATATTCTTGATTATTATCTTCGTATATTGTACATGAATTATTGCCTAAATATTCAAACAAAAAGAGTCTCAAAAGTGGGTCAATAGGTCCCTTTATTTCCCAAAAAATAGGGGTGTCGGCAAATTTATTATAATCATTTGTACTTAATATCTCTCCTTCATAATCTTGTAAAGTTGCATGACGTTTCTTAAGATTATTGAGCTTAGCAAATTTGGGGGATTTGAATTTGATATCAAACCCAGTCATGTCATCAAGATCTAAGATATTATTCAGAAGATGGTTAATAGCTGCCCCGAATATTGGGTGATTCCAGTAAAGGATTAGTGTAAATAAGATTAATTGGCTATGTCTGTTTTCTGAGAAAAAAATATTACGCAGTCTTTTAGATACAGTCCCTTTTTTGTATGCTGCCAACTGTTGCTTCTTTTCTTTTGAAGTGTATTCATTTAATATTTCTTCCAGTCGTTTGTTTTCTCCAGAATAATACCCCATTATTCTTTTTGGCAAAAATAAGTCAGAATTTCTTGCAAATTCTGCAAATGAAATAGCCTGATATACCCCCTCAGTATATTTTATATATATTTCAAGCTTATCATCATAATAGTCGATTTTTAACTGAATTCCATTACATTCATATTCAATTATATAATCACTGAGTTTACTTTTAATTGCAGATTCGATGAAATTCTTCTTTTCTTTGATCATGTATAAGTCTCTGAATATGAGAGTAAGAATTTCTATCAGATTGGATTTGCCTAATCCATTCTGGCCCACTAATAGTGTAATAACATCTGCATCAAATTTAATATCAATATTATGCAGATTCTTATATTTAGATGTTTTGAAGGATTTTATTCTCATTAGAGTTATTTCTTTTTAGTACTTCTTTTAAATTGTTCTATCTCTTTAAGCAGGTTTTCTGCATTGCCATCTGATGGTAACTGATCAACCAATTCGCCTCTGAAAGCTTTGTTTAAGAGAGCCTGTGGCAACTTTTCTATTTTTACTTTTAAAGCGTTATACTGTTTTTCTACCAGCTCTAATTTCTTAAATAGCGAGTCTATTAATCTTACGATTTCTTTTTGTTCCTCAATTGGAGGAATGTGAATTAAAAAATTTCTACATTGGGTCAGGGAAATATTTATTTGTCCAACAACTCCTCTTGTTTGGTTTACTAAACGATTGACAGGAGTACCCTCACAAAAGAAATAATATAAAAATCTATTATCCAAATAGTCTTTGGGCCTAAAAAGTACTATAGCCTGATTTATATTCCATTCAGAATATGTGTTTGGTATTATAGCTACTTTATTTAATGGAGGACCAACTATGTTCATTACAACATCACCAGGGTAGGAGATAGATTTTTTTATTTTAGAATTATGAATGTCGCTAGAGACATATTGAGGTTCATTTTCAAAATCTATTGTATTATGTACGATATTATATACTTTCAAAAACGGAATTCCTGATTCCTCAAATTTCCCTCCTTTAGGAGTTCCTCCACTTTGTACTTTTTCACAGCATTCACTGGCTAATTCAGTTTTCCATTGAGTGAGATTTTTACCTTTCCTCCATTCTTCTGTTAACTTTCCGGTGACAGCAAATGTAAGAATTTGTTGACGGAAGTTCTTAATTAATTCTGGAATACGTTCGAACGCTTTCTGAATAGTATTTAACTGTCCAAAAAGTGTATCTAATTTATCCGCGATTCTCTTTTGTTCTGCAGTGGGTGGAAGAGGTATCTCTAAAGACCATAGAAATTTAGGATCCACATGAGGAATCCCCACACCTCTTGGTTTAGAATTAATTAATGAATATTTGCTCAACAAATAATAATAAAGATATGTAGAGTCTATCTTTATAGGTGTTAATGCACAAAGTGTAGACCCGATAGCCCCCTTATGAGCTTTGGCAACCCAACCACTTCTTGCGCCATCCCAAACAATGGCAATATCACCTTCAGAAAATAATTTAGAAGATTTAATATCTGCATATTGATTAATTTGGTTTAGCTCCAATGCTTTAATGTCAATATAAGGTACTGATTCGGCAAAACTAGAATTTTCCAATCTTATAGGCTTTTTACCTTTAGTTGGAGATACTACTTTTCTAAGATTGGTTACGGCCCAATTATTTGGCAATTGTTTATTTGTCATTTCAATTCTTTTAAAATTAAATCCAAATGAGAAAGAATAATTGTTACTTCATCTTTTACCTCGCGAATAATATCTTCTGGACTTACTAGTGACCTAGTTTCCTGTAGCTTATCGTCAACGATAAGTCCTAAATCCAATGTGTCTTCATTAGTGGCAATTTCTTCACGTGAAAAACAGTGCCAACGTTCGTCTTTAATTTTCGCCCGTTTCTCATGATCAATCGTTCCATCGTATTTCTCAACAACGTCCTCTGCCGAAATTCCACCCGTATAGGCGTAAATAAACTCCCGGAAAGCTTCTTCGGTAAACGGTGTACGTTTGCCGTAGGATGGGGCATTGGTACGCATGTCGTAGAACCAAACTTTTTTAGTATTCCCGGTCTCAGATTTTCCTCTTTGGAAGAATAGCACATTTGTCTTGACTCCTGGTGAATAGAATATCCCTGTGGGTAAACGAAGAATAGTATGCAAATCACATTTATCCATTAAATCACGGCGGATTTTCTGTCCATCATTATCTTCAAACAGTACATTATCAGGCAAAACGACTGCTGCACGAGCTTTGCCATTTTTCTTTAGACTACGGTATATGTGTTGTAAGAAATTGAGCTGTTTGTTACTTGTAGGGAAGGTAAAATCATCTCGTGTTGGAAGCTCTCCGCCTTTCTTTGTTCCAAATGGCGGATTTGCCAGTACCCCATCGAAATTTATCAATTTTTTACCAATGTCAGATAAAGTATCTCCCAAGATAATCTTACTTTCCATATCGTGTAGGCGGGCATTCATTAAAGCTAATCGGTGGGCATCCGGCACAAGTTCAACACCAGAAAAAGCTTCTCGTTTTTGAAAGTCTCGAACTTTTTCATTCCATGTAAAAGGATCTATCTTTTCTTTTAAATAATGGTCTGCAGCTATCATAAAGCCAAAAGTACCAGCCGCCGGGTCATTCCAGCGTTCGCCCAACTGAGGAACAGAGAGCTTAACCATTACATTAATCAGAGAACGAGGTGTAAAATATTGTCCAGCACCGCTTTTCTTTTCTGTGGCATTTTTCTCAAGCAGGCTTTCATAAATATCACCCATCATATCTCGGTCGCTTTCTTCATACCAATCAAGCTTATCAATAGCAAGAACAATAGTTTTAAAGTTTACAGGTTTCCGTAAACTTGTTGATGCATTGCGGTATATTTCTTTGATAGTATCGCTGGGGGTCTTATTGCTGACCGATGCTAAAAATTCCCGGTACATAGCAAATGCTTTACTATTATCAGTTTCATTAACAAACTCTTTCCATCGCCACTGAGCTGGAATTTCATTTGAAAAACCTTTAACATCAGATAGTTTTAAAAAGAGTATATATGTTAACTCATTGAGGTATTGATGATATGTTACTCCGTCATCACGAAGTACATTGCATTGATTCCAAAGTTTCTGAGCAATTGATTCTGCTGTCATAATCATTTATTTAATTTACGCACTGTATAAGTATTCATTAATTGTATGTAATACAATGTCCAGTTTATTATTGAAAATTTTATTGAGTCGTATATAGCCACCTTCGCTTTTGAAAGGTTCTTTATCTATATCTTCTTTGTTGAGTATAGTCTCAGCTATTAGCTGTTTCTCAAAGCGATCAATCCATTTAAGTTGGACCGCGTTCCAAGATTGCATTGATTTAACTTTTTGTATGGCTTTTTTCACTCGCTGTTCCGGTGATATTAGCATAACATTAAGTGAGATTGTCCGGATATAAGCTATTATATCGGCTGCAATGTCTTCATTCTTGGTAGCGTGCCATGCTTGATTAAGAGCTGCGACATTAAATCCATGTTGATCAAGAATGAGTTTAAGTTCTTTTAAAGACTTTCGGTCAAGTTCACTAGGTCTTGTACAGACTATTTTTAAAGCCTCTATTTTGTCTTTATTGTTCAGAATATATTCCTTAAAGCTTTCAATATAGTCTTCTGGCTTTTTAGCGTTACCATATCCACGTTCAACCTCACGCAATACATCTACATGTTCAGATAAGAGTAAAGCTCTATAGTTATATGTCCGTTCATCAAGAAAAGCCCAAAGTTCTGTTGTCTTTTTAATATATTCTATACTCTCCGTCAAGTCTTGATTACGAAATTTGTTTATGATTTCGTCAGGAGTATATCCCTCTGAGAGTCGTATAAATTGGTCTAATCTATCATCAGTAATATTCCGTTTTTTGCGTTGCAGTTTTACGATAATTTGTTCTATCTGGCGTTTCTTTCGTGCATCGTTGTTAATGTATTCAAATTCATCAATCAGTTGTTTAAATGAAAATGAAGGATTTGAAACCGTTTGCATTTGTGAAAATCCATTTAGTGCATCATATACTCCTACAGCATCATAGATTTTAAAATAGTCCTTACCGATTTCGTCACATTTACGTGTAGCACGTCCAAGCATTTGTTCAAAAAGTATACGTGAATTAACTCTACGCATAAATACTAAATTCGTAATCTGGGGAACATCTATTCCCGTTGTTAGCAAATCTACCGTTACAGCGATATTAGGATATTTTTCATTTCGAAATAATCTAGTAAGTTCTGACGGATCATATACATTTCCTGTGATTTTACGAATAGCATCCCTGTTCACATCTACGCCAATTGCTTCATATTCTTCAAATAATATATTTACAATCATATCTGCATGAGAATCTCGAACGGCAAAAATTAATGTTTTACCTTCGCCATCTGGGTCGATATGCTGAACTAACTCTTTTATTACAGTTCGATTGAAATTTTCCGTGATAACGCGTTTGTTAAACTGATCAACTTCAATATGTAATTCATCCTCTAATGCTGCCAATTCTTCTATTGAATTCGTTTCTGGGTTATATGCTTTAGGCTTTTCTCCTTGTTTCCATACAATCCCTTCTTCGCTTAATTTGGTTTTTATCAAGAATGGAGGTTCATGATCAACCAAACGATTGTCTATGACAGCTTCTCTATAAGAGTATGTAAATACAGGAGTGCCAAATATTTGTGTTGTGTGTAGTGCAGGTGTTGCAGTAAGACCAATAACAAAAGCATCAAAATATTCAATGACACGTTTATACTGACTTACATAATCATTCTGATCACGAAAATCTAAATCATCATCGTCTAATTCATGATCAAGATTATATCCTCTATGCGCTTCATCTACAATAATGCAATCGTATGAATCAATTGTCAAAGATTTTTTGTTTTCATCATCACTGTAAAATAAACGTTTTATTAGGCCTTGAACTGTAGCAAAATGTAAACGAGAATCTGCATCTGGTAAGACATCTTTTAATGAACTTACTCCATATATCTCTGCGAATGTATTAAAGTTCTCTACTTTCTTATCCTGGAAATCTCCAAAAGCTTGTTCTGCAAGTAATCGACGGTCTGTTAGAAATAATATACGCTTAAATCTATTAGATTTGATAAGACGATATGATAGACCTATTGCAGTTCTGGTTTTTCCAGTACCAGTAGCCATTACTAGAAGTGCTCTTTTGTCGTCTCCTCCATTGATAATTTTTTGTTCTAGTGCCTTTATGGCATTAATCTGATAATCGTAGAGATTAAGACCTGAAGGATCTGTTAAATAGTCATAGCTGCTATTCTTTAATCTGTTGTTCGTTTCATTTAAATCTCTTTTATATAAATTCTCTAAACCTTCAGGAGAATACCAATCTCGTAGCGGTTCTGATTTTTGTCTCGGCTTTCTAGTGTCGGCAAACCATATTCCACTTTTTGTTTTTATTTGTTCAAGATATTGGCGTCCATTTGTTGAAAATAAGAAAGGAACTCTATTGTCATTCCAATTACCGAGCAGTGATATCCCATCTTGTTCTTCAACAGTACAAGCGTATATTTTGGATTGATATAAGTTCGTTGAAATGTCTGCAGAGAATCTTTTGGCTTCTATTATACCGTAAAGAGTCGTTCCGATGAATAAGGCGTAGTCTGCTCTAATATTTCCACACTTCCATTCTGCAATAGCCATGTTATGCCCTTTTACAGGCATAGTATGGTGTGTTCTATAATTTAGTGTATGGGTATCACATTCCCATCCAGCTTTACGTAAAGCTGGATCTATAAGCATGATTCTTGTTTCGTCCTCATTTAATTCTATTAAATTAGCAATAGAAACCGACCGCTTATGACGTTTCTGTTTAGAATCTATCGTTTTATTAAGATTCTCAATTTTATCTTTGTAATCTAAAACTTGCTCTTCTAAACATTTTAACTTATGATTTAATTCATTTATTTCATTTTCTGAACTAATTCCTCTTGGTTCAATATATTCAACATTAGGTAATTGAGTGTTTTCATATGTTTCATAAAACCATATAGAAAGCTTGAAAAGTTTTTTTAATATAAAAAGTGCTTCTTCTTTACTGCTGTTTCCTGTATGAGTTGCACGATTCCCTGATTTACGAATAAGATGTAAAATATCTTTGATTATTTCTGGAATAATCCCCCTGTCATATAATTTATTTATTTTATATACTTGTGGTTCAGAAGTTACTTCTAGTTCTTCGAAAGACCAAATTAAAGTAGTAAGCTTTTCCGAAAATAATCGAGATTTAGTTAATGATGAATTAGGGTCAATAGAAATAAGCCTCTCAACAAGTTTGCCAAGGGTGAATAAATCCGGGTATGATGCCTGTAAAAATATAAAATTAGAATCCTTCATAACTATGAATATTTAGGATACAATTTATCTGTTTCTTGAAATTAACTCTTGAGGTTCAACTTGTAATATTCTTGCAATCTCAAATAATACGTCTAAGCTTGGCTGCCGTCTGTTGCAAACATAAGAATTTACAATACAAAAGCTTTTGCCAAGTTTTTCAGCAAGCCAGGTCTGCTTGATACCTTTTTCTTCAAGTACCTCTTTTATTCTGTTCATGGGTTTGTCCATTGTACATGTATTTAAAATGTTCTCAAAAATATAAAATATAATGCTATAAAAAAAGAAAATATTGAAGTATATCGTATAAAACATCTATTAAATACCATATTGTTGTTTGTTTGTATAATAAAAAGCATTTTTATCTCATATTTTTATTACTTATCACGACTTATGTTTCTCATTATCATTTCATGCCTTTCCTTTAACTCATTATACCTTTGATTTAAATCCATGTAAAGAAAATTTCCCAATACCCAAAATACACAAGTAATAATAATCAACATTATACAGAGAAATCTATGATTGTTGGTACTACCTATATTATCTTTGGGCATCTTCTGTATGTCATTTTCGATTCCGCAAAGCCTTGCATTTATGGCATCTATCTTTTTATCGATTTGAATAATAGGGGAGAGATTGGGCAATAGCACATTATTAACCAGTTTTGTTTCCCTTTCAATTGCAAAATCAATAGTATTCTTACATCTTCTACTGACTTCATCAGCATAGTTTTCTCTATTGTTTATATGGGCATTTATAGTGTCGTTTACAGCATTGACAATCGTTTCCTTCAGCAATGAATTTAATTCTTGATTGTTCTCTGATTGCTGGGGCTGTTGAATATTCAAATGCTGAATATCTGTCCGTATGGCCTTTATTTCATCTTTAAGCTCATTATATATGGATAGGAGAGCCGCTCCTTCAATTTCTTTCTTGATCATCTTCTTCTGCTTCTAATATGTTCACGATTTTTCCTTTTTCTTTCATCATCATCCAACTGGTTACTGTTTCCTCCACCACCTCCTGAAGATATTACCGCATTAGGCTGAAGGAGTAAATCTGCAACAGCATTTATAATAGAATTGCCAGTATGTGAGATAATCTCATTCTCATATATTCCCTCATGTTCTGTTGGTGTGACTGTATCCTTTTCTTGTTCCAGGATTTTGTCTTGTTGGGTATTTCCTAAGCTGTCTGATTTATCCAGACTATTTTCATATTTGTTTAACTTATCCGCTATTTTAAAATAACTCAGACTACGGTCTATCCTGGAACCGCTGAATGTATATTCGCCACGTGAAAAGACTATACCACATGGCTTACTTTTGCTGTCTGTTCTTATGGTAAAATGAATTTTGTCTTTGTTTAGCTTCTTTTGAAACTCGTTCCAATTATTACTTTTCTCTAAAGCCTTGCGTATGGCAAACATCATTTCATACTTATGCTTGTCTTTGCCACGAAGCCTGTCATACTTGACATTCTCTTTACCTTTCGGCATATACAAGCCATATTTTATTGTCAGTTCCCTGCATACTCTGTTGTTTCTTATGCGGTCATTGCTGTCGCTTATGGTTTTACCGTCATTGTTCACACGGTTTATCACAAGATGTATATGGGGATGTTCTCTGTCGTAATGCCTTACAATAATATATTGTGTGTTTTTGATATTCATCTTTTCCATATATTCTCCGGCAATCTTTACCATAAGATCGTCAGTCAGTTTCCCAGAATCTTGCTTTGAAAAGCTCAATGATATGTGATAGACCGGAGTTCTGATTCTTGTATTTAAACCTGCCTGACAACTGAAACTTTCAGCTATATGCTGTTTGCTGTCTGAACGTACTCCTTCGGTGGCAAGAAGCTTGGATTTATTGTTGCCTTTCATCGTATAATTTACAATCTTACCGAAGTCATTCCTTTTCATAATCTTTCCCATCATGCCTTTATCAGTTTAATGATTTTGTCTATTTCATCAGCCAGTTCTGATACGGATTCTGACACTGCAGCATATCCGAAAGTATTTGCATCTTTTGCAAGCTGGTTTAGGTTGTTTGCCATGCCTGAAAGACTCCTTATCAGTTTTACATCTTCAGGTGTAAGACGTGCTGTTATATTTCCGTTTATAGCTGTATTTCTTATATACTCACCTAATGTAACACCGGCTGTCATGGCTTTACCGTTTATGATATGCCTCTCCAATACGGTACATTTGAATGATAATATCTCTGTACGTTTTTCCATTTTGTCCAGTGGAGGTCTGCCACCGATAACCTTATTTTTGTTGTTGCTTTTTTGTTCCATTATGTTGATTATTTTTTTCGGTTTATAATTGATATCTGTTGGGTACTTCCCGGATGGATTCAGAGGTTTTGGTATTACCAAAACATAAACTTGCCAACCGAAAAAACTACATTCCTTTTGTCATTCCGTTTTTTCCAGAATATTGTTGGATATGAGCAACGTAGTTTTATTGAGTACCGAAACCTGACAGCTCCAGGTCGAAAGTCTCGATTAAAAGTTTTAGGGCAGGATTCTTTCTTGTCATGGATTGGAGAACGGCTTCACCTGATTTTACCTTTATAAGATAGTCGGCAATGTCATATCCGTTCACCCTTTCAACATCATTTGCATTTTCTTCAAGATACTCGGAAATCTCAGTTCGGATGTTTCTTTTTCTCATCTGCATACACTTTTCTTTCCATTCCTGTGTCATTCCGATATCAGGGAACAGAACAATATTCTTGCCTTTTAGTACGTCAAAATTCTGCTCGTTGAAGCATCCGTTTTTACCTCCCGTTGCAAGCCAGATGTATTCCGGTATATAGAATGAAGCAATGATAGCAGTCTTTTCGCTTTCCACTATGGCAACGGGTTTCCTGCTGTTGTATAAGAGATGTTCTCCGAAGTAGCATTGTTGTAAGTGGAATTCTGGTATATCAAGCTCTGTATGTACCCATGAAACATGTGCATAAGGTTCTTTTATACGTTTTCCTGTCTCTGCATTGTACTGCATGATTTTCCCGGTTCTTATTTTTCCGGATATGTCTGTTTGCCAGAATACCGTAGCATTTTTCCATTTCCTGGCGGTACCTACATGGTAAGTCTTCATCAGACGCAGTGCTGACTCATATCCCAGATGATTGGCAAGATACAGAAACAGGTTATTCTGTTCATAGCATTTCATTGTCTGCTGCATAATTTCATCTGGTATAAAAGATGTGTCGGTAAGCCGGCGTACAGGAGGGAGCCTTTGATGACATACAACAGGTTTCTTATCTTTTACAATAGGGAATGATTTATTGTATTCTTTACATTCCGGATGTTCATCAAAATACATTGTTGGGGTATAATGATAACCACAATTATTGATTCTGTTACATTTTCCTACATATTCGGGAAAAGAGATAGCCCCCTGGGTATCAATATAACGGGTGAACTCACGATGCTTTCCGCACGAGGGGCAGGTGTATCTGTTTTTCTGGTGCCTGTTATAAGGCTCCAATATAAATCTGAAGTTTTCCATAATTTTCTGTTTTTAGTGATTGACAAAGTGACAAAGTGATAAAGTCAGCCTTAGTTTGTCACTTTATCACTTTGTCATTGTGCTTTTTTATAATTTCCATATTCGTGATAAAGGTAAGTTCCCGTTGCCTTTTTCAGGAAGCGGTCATACGTGCTGGTACTCCAGTTCATGGAGACGGCTACTTCCAATCCTTCAGAGCGTGTAAACTTATCCGGCAGCTTTTCCAACAGTTCTGTCTGCTTGGGAGTGAGCATCACGCCTTCAATCATGGAGCATATCTGCAGGGCGGTATTTTTAAAATAGGATACCAGACGTATGGATTTCAGTACACTGTCAAGATCGATGCTGCTTTTGTCACCTTCATTACATACCCATTTGCACAGTTGTATGATTAGACAGAATCTATGAATGTAAGTCTCAAATTTGCTGTATATACTGCGTCTTTTATCCGATTCTTCCATGTTCAACATATCTGCCCATTGATGCTGCCATTCCATAACCTTTCGTCTGGCTCCAGGTTCATATTCCAGTCTTGTAGGATTTATATTCCCGTGTTCATCTTGTTCTATTTTCATCCTGATGAACGATTGCATGATTGTGTTCCATTCATTGAAATGGCTCATGTCAATATCATCGTCTTTCCAGTATAGCTTATCCTGGATTTCAGGTATGGCAAAAAGAATACGGTCAAGGAAACCATTATTGCTTTTACTTCCTTTGAATGTATCGATAAGTATTTCCGGCTGAATTGTACCTATCACATTGGAAAACGGAGAGTCAATCATGATATTGTTGGTATTCATTTTGCGGTCGGATTGAACAGTGATATGTAGAACTGTTCTTCCGAGCCTTTGTTGTAGCGTGTGAAATTATTGATCCATCCTTGGAGTTCATCCATGTAAAGGCAAATGCCACGCGGATTCTCTGATATAGACTTTGCCATAGCTTCCTGTGTGATATCAGAAACCAGAAATCGGGTGCGTACAGGTTCCTTGAGAAACATATCAAATCCCTGTTCCAGACGTTCCTTTTTACTCAAGCTCATTATTGATTCATACTTTCTGTACTCTTCGTTATATATTTCCTTCTGCTCCTTATCAAATCTGAACAGAGGTTCGAAGGCCGTTTTCAGAGGATGGCTTTTATTAGCACCCGGCCTTCCGACGAGAGCCATATATATGATACACTTGATATCCCATCCCGTTTTGAAATGAAGGATATGTGTATTGCCTATACAAGTGGAAATGGCTGTCATCATGCTGCACGCAGTGTAGTCGATAGGAAATGCCAGGTACTCATACATATTCAGAATGATGTTTCTTATCTTATTTGGGAAAACATCAATAGGAAATGAAGAATCGTTCATTTTGCCTATCATGCTGACAGCGTCATTTATTATACCACTTGGAGTTATTCTACTTTCTCCCATACCTGTTAATCACGGTTTAATACCCTGAAAGACACAATATGTGCTTCATCAGAGAGTTCATTAATACATTTCTTCTTGTGCATTTTCATCCATTCGAGTATCTCAGACCGGTAGAAATGGAGTGTATTACCCTGCTTAGAATGAGGAATACTGTTTTGACAAGTATACCGGTAAATGGTGCTCACGCTTTTCTTTATAAGAGAACTTACTTCCTCGATGGATATCTCATCATCTTCCACCGACATGTTATTTTTAGAATTCTGAGCCTGTTCCTCCATCATTTTTATGAGGTGCTCTACAGCCTGCGGCAAGTTATCGTGTGTAACTTTGCCAAAAACATTGTTTTCGTTTTTCATCATTTGTAAAAATTTGATTTCTCTGCAAAAGAATGGCAAATGATGGATAAAAAAGCATGTCCTCATGAATTCCTCATGCGGTCCTCATGCTTTCCTCAAACTTTTAACAACTACAATGTAATATACTGTAATTCTGCGTGTTTATACTATGACTTATATGTATCCGGCTGGCATAAAAAAGATTCCCATAAAACTTTAAATACAGTTTTACAGGAATCTTCAGTTATAAGGATAGTATTTGTTTTTACTGGATTTCTTTCAGATACTCGCTGAAGAAATTGCTTTTTTTCATATTTATGGCCTCAATACGGGAATTGGTTGCCAGTCTTGTACTGTTCTTGAATAATACATTGGCAGTGCAGAAAGAAGATGATATGAATTTCTGGCACCCATTGAAGAAATCGGTTTTCTTTAGGTCTGTTCTACAATAGTGGCACATTATATAGAGGTTATGAATGAAAGCTCCCAAGTCAGTCTTTGACATTCTGCTTATTTCAGAAATCGGGTATTGTATATCTTCTTCTATTGGCATGCCTGTAATTTGAGAAAAGGCATACTTCTTAAAATATTCAATTTCATAAGGCTTGAGACAATCGTCCAATTCCGTGCTGATATAATTATAAATAAAGGAGAACAGTTTGCATAATCTTGTAGATTTGTCATCGGCCGGATTATCATTGCCGTTATTCTCTATTGTATCCAGATAATACTGTAATGGCTTCTGGTCATTTACGAGAAGTTCTTCTATCTTTTCGATCTGCTGTTGATGGCGGTTTTCCTGTTCTTTAAGTCGTACCATCAGCTCTTCGGCTACACTTTCATTGTTTGCCTCATTTTTGTATTCTTCCAGCAGTTTTTTTCTTGCACCGGTATAAATGTCCGTTTGTCTTGTTATATATCCTCAGATTGACATAAGTAAGTTCTTTATGTAACCATTCCTTATCATCCTTATGCTCATTCAACACAAGAATATATTTGTCCAGTTCACTTTGGATCTTCATATCGGAGATTTTCCGCACTATCATAATAATTATCGCTATAAGACTGATAGCGGCCAAAGAGTAGGAGACGACCGAGAGTATGGGAATGTATTTATACACCTTTGCTCCTGAGCAGATAACACCAACGACTAATAGCAGAAGCACTGCTATTAGCCAGATATAACCGATATGCAACTTTTTTGCATATCTGAATGGATTGATTTTAGAAATTGCCTTTTTCATATTGTTCCGTGTTTTGACTGATTGTATTAATGCTTAATCGTTTTGCAGCTTGTTCCTTTAATGGGTTCACGACTTTGGTATATCGCATTGTGGTACTTTCCTGTTTATGTCCGAGTACATTCTTGATAGTAATAATATCTGTACCGAGGGCCAGTGACAGGGTAGCGTATGTATGACGTAAACAATGGAATATACAAGGCGAAGCAAGCAATAATGAACAGGTAAAGATTAAACGTAAGTCGTTTGAAATGAGCTGTATTTCTGTATTCTGCAAAATGTGGAAAATGCAAACGACAACGGAATATTGAGGTTGTTCAGTTACCAAACCGTTAGCCGGGTAGTTACCGAAACGGGAATAGGTAACACAAAGCGATGAAAAGAAAACCTCACCGTTTTGTTTGCGCTCATACACAGTGTTTTGCGTATCAAAGAGCGCTTATATGGCAAGTAACTTTGCACTAAAAAAATATAAGCGTATGAAAGTAGAAAAATTCAAGGTGTTGCTTTACCTCAAAAAGAGCGGACCGGACAAGTCAGGTAAAGCTCCCATTATGGGACGCATCACGGTAAACAGGACAATGGCGCAGTTCGGTTGCAAGCTGTCCTGCACACCGGAACTGTGGAATCCCCGTGAAAGCCGTCTGAACGGCAAGAGCAAGGAAGCGGTGGAAACAAATGCCAAGATTGAGAAGTTGCTGTTGGCGGTGAACAACGCCTTCGATAACCTTGTAAGCCGTAAAGTGGATTTTGATGCCACCGATGTGAAGAATCATTTTCAAGGAAGCATGGAAACACAGATGACCCTCATGAAAATGACAGATGCAGTCTGTGACGACATCAAGGCTCGTGTCGGCATAGACCGTGCGAAAGGGACTTATCCCGGCTATCACTATATGCGTCTGACGCTCGGGGAGTTCATCGAGAGCAAGTACAAGGTCAAGGATTTGGCTTTTGGACAACTGACGGAACAATTCATCCACGACTATCAGGCATTTGCCTCCGGTAATAAGGGTTATGCGATTGATACCGTCCGCCATCATCTTGCCATCCTGAAGAAGATATGCCGTCTGGCGTATAAGGAGGGATATGCCGACAGAATCCACTTCCAGCATTTTACCTTACCAAAGAAGACGGAAACGACACCACGGGCATTGAGTCGTGAATCGTTTGAGAAAATCCGTGATGTGGAAATACCCGCTTACCGCAAATCCCATATACTGGCAAGGGATATGTTTCTCTTCGGGTGCTACACCGGGGTCTGTTATGCGGATGTTGTCTCGATTACCCACGAGAACCTATATACGGATGAAGACGGTGCTTTGTGGTTGAAGTATCGAAGAAAGAAAAACGAACTTCGTGCCAGTGTGAAACTGTTACCGGAAGCGATTGCGCTGATTGAAAAATATCATAGTGAGGATAGGGACACCCTGTTCCCTTTGTTGTATTGGTCAAATCTCAGACGACACATGAAAGCGTTGGCGACACTGGCAGGCATCAAGGATGATTTGTGCTACCATCAGGCGAGGCACAGCTTCGCCTCGCTGATTACGCTTGAAGCTGGTGTGCCGATAGAAACCATCAGCAGGATGCTGGGACATTCCGATATTTCCACAACACAGGTCTATGCCCGTGTCAGCCCTAAGAAACTTTTCGAGGACATGGACAAGTTCATAGAAGCCACCAAAGATTTTCAATTAGTTCTTTAATCCTTTAATACAGAAAACGATATGCGAAGCACATTTTCACTTTTGCCCTACATTAACCGCAGCAAAGTAAAGGCTGACGGTACGACCGCCATACTCTGCCGTATAACCATTGACGGCAAACAGACTGCCATCAGTACGGGAATTTATTGCCGACCGGAAGAATGGAACAGCAAGAAAAACGAGATTAAATCCGTAAGGGAAAATAACCGTTTACGAGAATATTTACGACTGACAGAGGAAGCCTACAATGAGATACTGAAATCACAAAGTGTGGTCAGTGCCGAAATTTTGAAGAACCACATATCCTTGAACAACATCCATCCGACCACTCTTCTACAGATGGGTGAATGGGAACGTGAGCGGTTGAAGAAGCATTCCGAAGAAATAGACTCGACTTCTTCCTATCGAAGTTCAATGTATTATCAGAAGTACCTGACGGATTTTCTTACGTCCATCGGTAAAAAGGACATTCCCCTTGAAGAAGTGACGGAGGATTTCGGCAAGTCCTACAAAGCCCACTTGAAGAAATGCAAGAACTTCGGGTTTTCCCAGACCAACCATTGCCTGCGTTGGCTGAACCGCCTGTTGTATCTTGCCGTAGACAAGGAGATTCTCCGTGTAAATCCCTGTGAGGACCTGGAGTATGAGACAAAGCCGAAAGCAAGGCACAGGTACATCAGCCGTGAGGAGTTCAAGAAGATACTTTCCACACCGATGTATGACAAGCGTATGGAACTGGCAAGACGGGCTTTCATATTTTCCACCCTGACGGGACTGGCGTATGTGGACATCAAACTTCTTCATCCCCACCATATCGGAACAAACGCTGATGGCAGACGGTACATCCGCATCAACCGCAAAAAGACAAAGGTGGAGGCATTCATACCCTTACATCCCATAGCGGAGCGGATATTGTCGCTGTATAACACGACCGATGACGAGAAGCCCGTGTTTCCTCTTCCCAATCGTGATGCCCTATGGTTTGAGGTTCACGAATTGGGAATAACCATAGGGAAAGAGGAAAACTTGACCTATCACCAAAGTCGGCACAGCTTCGGCACTTTTTTGATTTCGGCAGATATACCCATTGAAAGTATCGCCAAGATGATGGGACACTCCAATATTAGAACGACACAGGGATATGCACGGATAACCGATGATAAAATTTCCAAAGATATGGACAAACTGATGGAACGAAGAAAGGAAATATCGGCTGGCGAAAAGAAGAAATAGCAAATAATCATCATAAAATAAAGGAATTATGAGCAGAGGCATAATAACAATCAGTGAAACGGGTGCAGTCACTATGCCGACCGCACCCGTATGGATGATGCAATTTGAGATTGCCGACCTGTTCGGGGTGTTCTCGTGCAATGTCCGCAAGACGATACGGGTAATCTATAAGAACAATGAACTGAATGAAGCCGATACGATGCGATATATCAGGCAACCGGATGGTATCAGTTATGACGTTTACAACCTTGAAATGGTTATAGCCATTGCATTCAGGATATGCAGTAAAGAAAGTGCTTTGTTCAGACGGTTTATAATAAATGAAATCAGCACCACCAAAAGAGAAACGCCTGTTACGTTGTTTGTTTCCTGTGGCAGGAGTAATAACCGATGGTATAGTTGAGGTCATCCCGTCAGCCACTTGTTTCCGTTGCCACACGTTTGAAAGGCTCCGACAACGAAACATAAGCAACTGATGGGTAATTATAAGAGCAGAAAAGGAACGGCTTACGGATGAAGTGTCAATACTGCGCTTCGTCTGTAAGCCATTCCTTTTTTCTTTTTGTCGGAAGTCTATTGCTGCCGCAATACAGGGCATACGGCAAACTGCGCTCCTTCAAGAAAAATCAAGTTATCCTTTGTCGGTAGGCGGAGCGGTAGCCGTCATTCAGCATCTTTTCAATGTCGGATTCACGGTAGAGGATTTTACCGCCCAACTGGATATAGGCGATACGCCCTTCATTGCGGTAGTCCTGAAGTGTCCGGCGGCTCACCTTCAGCCGTGCCGACACCTCCTTGTCAGTGAAGAAACGCTCACCGCCCAATGTCGGGCGGTAGTTGGCGGTCAGGTGCTCTACATTATCAAGCAGTCGGTCAAGACTGCCCATAAAGTGGATTATCCACTTGTTGTCTTTATTAATCAGTTCGTTCATATTACTTTGGATTTAGTGGAATTATTGTTGTCACTCTATTTAGTTATCAGATAGTCCTGCCTTTGAACTTCGCTTCCTTTCTTCTATCCTCCACAACGGAGACAATGAGCTCCACGTCTTCGGGACGGTAATACGTCTTGTGGTTTATCTGTGAATAAGCCAGCGTGCCGTTATCCCGAAGCGTCTGTAACGTGCGAGGGCTGATGTTGAGCATACGGCACACGTCCTGATTATCCATCCATTCGCTCATTTTCTTTTCCCCGTGCCGATGGCAGATGGCATCCATACGGCTGACGAAACGGTCGAACTTGGCGACCATTGCCTCAAAGGTCTTTCTTTCGATTGATACGATTTCCATATTGCCTTTCTTTTAATTGTTACTGTTTTTTTTGCCACAAAGAAATACATTATCCGCTGTCATGCAATGGATTTTCAAAAAGTGGCAGCGTGTTGCGCCGATATGGTAGACATTGTCCGGGGTACTGCTTTCCGTTTATCTGTGGGCAAGTCGGTGGAATACGATTTCCGTTCAGCCTTTAATTCCCATTTTTTATAAAGAAGCCACAGCCAAAATAAGGGCTTAATTTAAAATAGCCCCCAATCGTACCTTTGTCCTTTCAGCTATTCATATCCGGCAAATCGGTAAAGTCCGCACCGATTTGTCAATCTCCATAAAGCAAAACCGTACAAAAATGCCTAAGAAAATCCAAGTACTTGACTGACTGCATTAAAGCACCTTACTTCGCTCCCGATAATCGGTCAAGGTATAGACCAAGACCACATTCAACAACTTAATCAATTTGTTTTTACAATGAAAAAAGAACCAAACATTACAGAGCATCAAGCTCGTGAAATCGTGGAAAAAATGGGGCGCAGGGAACCCTACACCTCCAAGTCGATAGACGACTTCTACAGGAGTATCGGTCTGGAACCGGAGGAGCCGGAACAGCCCGGCAAGACCGTCACGGAAGAAGCAGAAATACCTATGACAGATGAACCTTCAGGAGTGGCGACCGAGGAAGCGGCAATGCCGCAGAAGCGCATCAGCAGCAAACAGCGCAGGCTGTCTTTGGAGGAGTACCGCACCACCTATCTGCAAGTTCCCAAGATTATTAACCGCAAGCCCGTGTTCGTCAGTGAGACGGTGCGTGACGAGCTGGACAGGGTTGTCCGCTACCTCGGAGGAAAGGGCATGAGCGCATCCGGACTGATTGAAAACCTTGTCCGCCTGCACCTCGATGCCTACCGGAATGACATCGAGCAGTGGCGCAAACTCTGACGGGATTACGGTGGAATCGGTTGAGCCGTTGGATGCACTCCATCGGTTCGACCGATACACAAAGTGAGTTATTACATTCGGAAATCAATCCGACAGGCGGAGGATTTTTGTGTCCTCAAAGACACAGCAAGATATATTTTCAGTTACCCGAATAATTCTAAGTAACTGAAAATGCCTTCACCGCCGTGGGCAGAATTATCCTCCGCAGTCGGATAATTTCGGGGTTCATTAATCAAAGATTAAGCAATGGACAAGCCATAAAATTAAAAGAATAAGAAGCATGAAGAAGAGCAAGTACGGGAGAAATCCCAAGTTGAACCCGAAGACACACTGTGTGATGGTGCGCTTCGATGATGTAGAATGGAACAGGTTTCTGACGATGTATGAGGAATCGAACGTGTACGCGAAGGCAGTCTTTCTCAAGGCGCACTTCTTCGGTCAGAAGTTCAAGGTGCTGAAAGTGGACAAGACGATGCTGGACTACTATACCAAACTGTCGGACTTCCACGCCCAGTTCCGCTACATAGGTACGAACTACAATCAGGTTGTCAAGGAGCTACGCATCCACTTCTCGGAGAAGAAGGCGATGGCGTTGCTCTACAAGCTGGAGAAGTGTACCATCGACCTTGTGAAACTGAGCCGTGAGATTGTAGAGCTTTCAAGGGAGATGGAGAAATGTTACCAATCCAAATCCGACTGACATGGCATCGGTCAAGGTCAAGTTTCGCCCATCCACCATAGGCGGCAAGGAGGGCACAATCTACTATCAGGTGATTCATAACCGTGTGGTCAGGCAGATATATACCGACTATAAACTTTTCGCTTCGGAATGGCAGTCCCATTCCGAAGCGGTCATACTGTATCGTGTTCCGAATAAGCAAGAGCGGAACAACCATTTGCTTTCGATAAGCTCACGCATCAGATGGGATAAGGACAGGTTAAACAAGATTATACAGACCTTATCCCAATCCGGCACATTTGTGACGGATGATGTAGTCGTGCGCTTTCAGGACAACAGGCAGAAGCCATCGTTTAACAACTATATCCGCCAGCAGATTGCCAGATTGAAACGCTTGGGGAAGATACGCACCTCGGAAACCTATACGGCAGCACTCCGAAGTTTCAGCGGTTTTATGGATGACAAAGAGGTCTTGTTTGACCAGATTAACGCTGACCTGATAGCGGAATATGAGGCTTATCTAAAAGGCAGAGGCAACTCGCCCAATACCATCTCGTTCTATATGCGTATCCTGAAAGCGGTTTATAACCGTGCCACTGAAGACGGATTGACCGAACAACGGCATCCGTTCAAGTCTGTCTATACGGGAGTGGAGAAAACTTTGAAGCGAGCCATATCGCTTGGCGACCTTAAATGCATCAAAGGGCTGGATTTGTCGTTGAAGCCAAACCTTGACTTTGCCCGTGATATGTTCCTATTCTGTTTCTACACAAGGGGTATGTCGTTCATTGATATGGCTTATCTGAGGAAGAAGGACTTGCAGAACGGCATTCTTTCCTACCGCAGACGCAAAACCGGGCAGCAGTTGTTCATCAAATGGGAAAGATGTATGCAGGAGATTGTTGACAAATATCCCGTAAACGAAACCGAATACCTTTTGCCAATCATCACAAAAAGAGGTGAAGATTATCGAAAACAATACGCCAACGAGCTTCATCGGGTGAACCATTTGCTGAAAAAAATCGGAAAACAGCTGGACTTGCCGATACCTTTGACGATGTATGTCGGGCGGCATTCGTGGGCAAGTATTGCGAAAAGCCGCAATGTGCCTATCTCTGTCATTAGCGAGGGAATGGGGCATGATTCGGAGAACACCACGCAAATCTATCTTGCTTCGCTGGATACCTCAGTGGTGGATAAAGCCAATAAAAAAATACTGGATTTGCTGTGAAGCCGTGAATGTTTTGCGAATCTGCCCAACGCTTGCCAAGAGACGGATATTATAATGCAAAATTACGCAAAATAATGATTCTTAAGTCATAAAACGCTGAAAATCTTACTTGTTGTCACGCTTTTTGTTTTGCGAGAAATACCAGATGTTTTGCGAAATCAGCTATAAAAAAGGAAAACACAACTCTATATCAACGATATAGGGTAACTCGTCCGTCTCTTGGCAAGAGATGGTAGTATAAATGGATATTTTAGACAATGATTAAACTTATAAAACATAACCCATATCGTACTTTAGGGGTGTTATCAAACACCCCTTTAAGGGAACGCATCGCCAACCAAAACAAGCTCAATGCTTTTGCTAAGATTGGTAAGTCGGTTATATTCCCTTATGATTTCGATGGAATTATAGAGGAAGTACCTCTAAGAACTCCAGAAAACATCGCAGCAGCTATCACAGCAATTAACCTTGACAGCTATCAACTGAAACACTCCTTGTTTTGGTTTATAAATGCGTCTCCAATAGATGGAGTAGCATTGAAATACTTACAGTCTAAAGATATTATCAAGGCTAAAGAGTTATTCCAAAAGAGAGAGTCATTCTCGTCTTTAATCAATCTCGGAGTACTTGCGTTTATTGAGGGTAATTTTGCAGAAGGTTATGCAAATATTTCAAAGGTGATTCATAACGAATCTTATAGAGTCGATTTGCTTGAAACACTTGGCCTGCAAAATATTACCTTGTCAGAAAATGAGATAGCGGAAATGTTCATTGCCGACTTACTCACGGAGATACCGGCTACAAAATTATTATCAGCTGTAAACAATTCTTCGGACAAAGCGATTATCAGCGAAAAAGCAGTTAATGAACCTATCGCAGAGATTAATGCTGCAATATCTGCCGCCAAGTCAGTAAATTCCAAAGATGCCAATGCAAATCTCACCGCAGGAATGGTGTTGATGAATTCAACAAAAACAGCACTCAAACAAGTGAGAGATATTGTTGGTGTAACTAGTACGAAATATCAGATGGTAGCAGATAATCTTGCCAAACAAATACTCCAGTGTGGTATCAACTACTACAATAATGCCTCTGATGATGATGTAGAAAGCCCTCGAAAAGCAATGCCCCTTCAAGCATATGCCTTACAAATTGCAATAGGACAGCTCACCAAGGATAGATGTCAAGAGAACTATGATATTTTGAAAAAGGCAGTTGATGATATGCCTCCAGCAGAAGTTGCCATAGAAACCCGTAAAGTCAAAGAGGAACTTCGCCGTTTTTGCCAGCAACCTGATAAAATTTCACATTCAATAACGCTGCTTAATAACACCAAACCACTGCTTCAGACAATAAAGGCTAAAATTGGTACGGCCAATACGTTCTATCTGTCGCTTTCTACTCAGGTTGTAGGAAATGCTTTATACAATCTCATCGAAGAGGTAAACACGGCACAAAATTATTTTAGCGCTGTAGTAAAGGTTATAAAAGAAAGTGGAATAGACCCAAAACTATTAAATTATTTAGATGATGAGCATTCACCAACGAAAATTATAGATAGTAAGGTAAAACCAGTTCTACGTGAAGCATGGAAAGCAACTACAATTATGGATGGATTTGACATGGAGACTGATTTCCGCACAAAGCGATATATTCCCAATAGAAGTTCACTCAAAGAAATGTGCGAAACTCTTCATATCTCCACGTCTTCTTCGAGTTACCAGTCTTCCTCTCGTGCATCCACAACCACCACGAGGACAACAACGCCGCCACGTACTACGCCCCCATCTTCTTCAACGTCATCATCTGATGATGAACTACCAGTAGGGTGCTGGGTGGTTATTATAATAGCAATCATAATATTTTTAGCAAACGTTTTAGGATGACAAAAATTACTACATTATTATTTGCGCTCACAGTTCAAGTTGCCGTAAGTGCAAATGCTAACGATTCGCTTCGTCATTGCTATCAGCAATTGGACATTGCGAATTCAGGTATTCAAACTCTCAAAACGGAGAATCGTGAGCTTAAAGCTAAAATCAGGACTTTGAATAAAACAATTGATACTCAAAAGACTGAAACAGACTCTCTCAAAGGTGAACTGACCGCAGCAAAAAATGACATCACAGCTCTTGCTGATAGTCTTAATGTCAACATCTCAAACACTCGTTCTGAACTTCAAGCAAGTTCAAACACTCTCAATCAAACGATTCGCGAAAAATCACAAACTGGTCTATGGATTATCATTGTGATTGCACTGATTTTCATTATACTGGCATTCATATTTGGAAAAGCAATAGCGAAACGTAAAAACGAGGTGGAAAATCTATCTGCCAAGGCCGACAAACTCAACGAGGAAATAGTCTACAGACTGTCTACTGAAATGAATGACATACAAGTTATTTCTAAACAAATTGGGGCACTTGTATCTGCACCGGGAGTTAATACCGAAAGTGAACAGAAGTTGATTACCACTCTTGCTGACCGTATCACTTTTATGGAGATGACACTATACAAAATGGATAACTCTGTAAGAGGTCATAAACAGCTTTCCAAGTCAATCAAGCAAATGAAAGACAATCTGCTTGTCAATGGATATGAGCTTGTAGATATGCTTGGTAAAGACTATCATGAGGGTATGAAGGTTACAGCAAATTTTGTTGAAGATGAGGAACTACCAGAAGGCAAGCAAATAATCACGGGCATCATCAAGCCTCAAATCAATTACAAAGGCAAGATGATTCAATCAGCTCAAATCACAGTAAGTCAAAACATTTAAAAATATATTCAACATGGCTCAAGCTAAAATGAAATTCGGGATTGACCTTGGTACAACCAATTCCGCAATTTGTAAAATGGAGAGTGGCGAGCCTGTCATTAAAAAGACAGACACGTTGAAAGACACTTTGCCATCGTGCGTATCTTTTACCAAAAAGAAAATTGCAAAAGTAGGAGATAGTGCCTATAACGACCTCCGCCAAGACAAATCACGTGCCACGAAAAAATGGTCTAATGACCGCGAAAACGTATTCATTGAGTTTAAACGAAATATGGGTACGGACAAATCGTATGAGAGTTCTAATATGGGAGAAACTTTTTCTCCGGAGCAACTTTCTGCCGAAGTTTTGAAGGCTCTCAAATCGTTTATCGGTGATGAAAATATTACATCCGCTGTTATCACAATCCCTGCCAAATTTAAAGCAGACCAAATCGCAGCTACTAAACGTGCTGCTCAAAAGGCTGGTATTGAACATTGCGAACTTCTCCAAGAGCCGATTGCCGCATCTATGGCGTATGGTCTGAGCGCATCCAACAAAAATGGTCAATGGCTTGTGTTCGATTTTGGAGGCGGCACATTTGATGTTGCACTTATCAAGGTAGAGGATGGCATCATGCAAGTTAAGGACACCGAAGGAGACAATTACCTCGGCGGCAAAAACCTTGACTATGCAATCGTTGATAGCATTATCATTCCTTACCTAAAAGAGAATTACTCTATCACAAACATTATGGAGAATGAAACCACAAGAAACATTCTTCGTGATGCCATGAAGTTCTATGCTGAACAAGCGAAAAATCAACTGTCATTCAAACCACAAGCTGACATAACCTCTCAACTTGATGAGTTTGGCGAAGATGATGAGGGGGAGGAAATAGAACTCGACATGGTTATCACTCAAGAGCAGCTTGCATCTGTACTCACACTCGTGTTTCAAAAGGCAATCGACATTACCAAGCAGCTTCTTAAACGTAATGGTTTGTCCGGAAGCGACCTTGACAAACTGATTCTTGTAGGTGGACCAACTTATTCTCCAGTTCTTCGTGAGATGCTACGCAAACAAGTCACGCCCGATGTTGATACCGACATTGACCCCATGACAGCTGTTGCAAAAGGGGCGGCACTGTTTGCTTCCGGTATAGATAGTGATGTCAAAGAAGAGTTAGCCATCGGTACTGTTGCACTCACACTTTCTTATGAAGCAAATTCGGTTCAACCAATCGAATTTGTAACCGTACAACTATCAAAAGAGGAATGTTCCGGTTATATTCCATCCAAACTGTTTGTAGAACTTGTACGTAGCGACAACGGTTGGTCAAGCGGAAAAGTCGAAATCAATGAGATGGGTGATGTCATAGAGTGTCAACTCATGGAAGGCAAAAATAATGCGTTTGCTGTCAACGCTTATGACGAAAAAGGGACAACTATCCCTTGCTTTCCTAAAGAGATAAATATCATGCAGGGTATTGTTGTCGGCAATGCTGTTTTGCCTTACAATATCTCAATTGAGGCTCACGATAGTGGTCTCGAAAAGAATGTGGTAAAGTCGGTAAAAGGTCTTGAAAAGAACCAGCAGCTTCCAGCTGTCGGTACACTCAATGGACTTAAGACTCGTAATCAATTGCGTCCCGGCATGACTGAGGACACTTTGGTGATACCCATCTATCAAAGTGAACACAACGCAGACGGCACATCTGCGATTCATAACGACCATGTCTTTGATGTAGTCATAACAGGCGATGAGATTGGACAAATAATCCCTGTTGGAAGTGATGTTGACATCACTATCAAGGTGAATCGTTCGCAAATGTTGAAACTAGAAGCATTCTTTCCCTTCAGTGGAGATACCGTGGAAAAAGATGTAAAAATCGAAGCTCGCTCGGTTATTACATCTCATGAACTGGAAAGGCTCAAAGACTCTGCGAACTTAAAACTCCATGCCCTTAAATCTTCTTCTGCAATTAAGGATTCTGAGACAGCAGAAGCAGAAAAACTCATCGATGAGGTTAACGACCGTTTCGACGGTGAAAAAAGCTCCGAAGATGGTAGGATGCATCTTCAGGCTGACATTCGCCGTGCTTTCCTGAAAATGGAAGAAGTCGAGCAAGGGCATGAATGGGATTCCATTGAAGCTGAAATCAGGGAAGAATTCGACCGCCTTGAAAAAGGGAATAATGAGCTTGGCAACAAATATGACCAACAGGTAGCCGCTGTTCGTTCACAGGTCGATTCCGTTATCCGTTCAAAGGATGTTCGTCAAGGACGAATAGTTCTTGATGATATTAACAGCTTGTTTGTTGCAGTGACACTCATCTATCAGTTAATGGGTTTCATTGACTTCCACCTTCGTAACTTTAATACCATACAATGGAAAGATGCGACCAGAGCACGTCAACTTCTGCAACAAGGTAAGGAAATTGCTAATACCAATCCGTCCGAAAGTTCACTTCATCCCATCGTACGTTCGGTCATAGATTTGATGATTGAACCACCAACAAGTGGTCCCGGCGTTAGCTTCTAAAGTGTATGGAAAAGATATGGAAAACGGAGCAACTTGAGAAAATAGCTGCTAATACATCAATATTTAAGCACATTCCCGCAGAAATCGGGAATGTGCTATACTGCGATACCAATCAGCCTGAAACCGTAAAGTTAAGTGATAAGGAATCTAAAAAAAGAAAGGTTATTGCTATTTCAATTTGTAGCATAATTTTATTATTGTATTGGTCTTTTTTTTATGAGCACTATATATGGGGAGCTATAATTACAGTGATAGCTCTGTTGGTTACTATTGGAGTTTGTGATACCACTTTTTCGGGTACAGATTACTTTGTAGGTAATAAAGGATTTGCTACCGTATCGTTTGTAGATTCAAGAGACAACATTACATCTTCCAATGTTTATCTTTTCAAGGACATGGAGTATCTCTTTACTGGCGAAACCATCGTAAAAACGAATTATACCTATAGTAATACTCAATATTACTTTTCAATATTCGGTAAAGAAGATAAGGAGACCCATCAATTCAACAGAATATTTTTTGCCGAGGGTTCTTATGATGATAAACATCCAAAAGACCCAATGAATCCTAATGGTGCAAATGAAGAATACAGTATGATGAAAATGGTAGAAAAGGTATGGACAACCCACTTCGTACTTGAACATTCCCAAGATGGGAAGGTCAAATTCGGTATTCTCAATGAAGAAACTTTATACTCTGATGCGTTATCTATTTCTCGTAATGAAGTAGATGTGTATGGGACAATATATAATCCTTCAAATACCAAAAATATCTATACATCTAATGGAAACTTGGTCATTGAACACATTAATCATTCGAAGAAATTTTTCGGCTTTATTGAAAAAGGAAATATTAGCAGTATTCCGTTGTCCTCATTAGGGAATCGTCAGGCATTTTTGATTTTTTTTGACAGGCTTTATAGAGGATAGTATGTTTACACTTGCGAAGAGACAACAATTAGGTAACTACATAATCACCTTTCAAGTCAAAGAAGGTGATTATGCAGAAACCTATCGCGTGAAAGACGCTGATGGGAAAAATCGCTTTCTCAAACTCATCAACTGCGCCAAACTACATCGTACTCAATTTGATGCAAACGGTAATATATTGGAGGTGCAGATTGCAAAGACACTTAATCATCCTAATGTCGTCAAATACCACGATAACGGTGAGGTCGTTTTAGATGGTCGCAAATTTGCTTATATCGTATTCGATTATATCAGTGGTGAAACGGCTTCACAGTACATTGCTCGTGAAGGGAGTCTTAGTGTATATGATGCAAAGACTATCGTATTAGGCATCCTTAATGGCATTAAATTCCTTCATACGCAACAAGAGCCGATTATGCACAACGATTTGACTATCCAAAACGTCATGCTGGATATGTCGAAAGGTACTAACGTACCTCGCATTATTGACTTCGGCTATGCTCGTTACCTATCACAAGGTTCTTCTTCCTTTAATAAAAACGGGTTATCTCCTTTTTATTTGGCACCCGAAGCATTGAATGGTGTGTTTTCGGTAAAGTCAGACATCTTCTCAAGCGGTGCGATACTTTATAATCTTATATTTGGTATACCACCATATTTTGTTGACTTGTCAGATTGCAAGAATGATGCTACTGCTCAACGCGAAAAGATTGATGCTCAAAGAGAATTGCCGCTTCATATTCCCGATAACGATAAATTTGAGCTTGATGAACAAATTATGAATATAATGCGGAAAGCCCTTGCATCTGACATTGAGGAGAGATTTGAATCGGCAGATGAGTTTATTCGGGCTTTGAATGGCGATATAAAAATCGCTCGTATTGACAATCAAAAGAAAGCCAAAAGTGGGAAGACTCCTACAAAGAAAGTTTCGTATTCAGTGCCAAAAGGGAAAGGCTTTTCCGCCATTGCTGGGATGGAAGAACTGAAAGAGCAAATGCGCGTAGAAGTGATAGACGCTCTTAATTCGCCAGAGGAGTATGCGAAATATGGCTTGACAATTCCTAATGGGATGCTTTTATACGGTCCTCCCGGATGTGGTAAAACCTTTTTTGCAAAGCATTTTGCTGAAGAAGTCGGTTTTAATTTCATGCTAATCAAGCCAAGTTCTCTCAAAAGCCGCTTCGTAAATGCGACTCAGGAGAATATTGCTCAGATGTTCAAAGATGCTGAAGAAAATGCACCTACCATCATTTTCATTGATGAAATGAATGAATTGGTACCTAACCGTGACAGCGATGTACACGAGATGGCGCGTAGTGCTGTCAATGAAATGCTTGCTCAAATGGATAGAACAGGAGAACGTGGTGTATTTATTATTGGGGCAACTAATTATCCAGATATGATCGACCCTGCGATACTTAGGGCTGGTCGTCTTGATAAAAAATATTATATTGGCACTCCTGATTTCAAGGCTCGTTCCTTAATGTTTGAACTTTACCTGAAATCAAGACCGTATGATTTCGGTTTAGATTATGAAAAGCTTGCCCAACTGACAGAAAATTATGTTTCTGCAGACTTGGAAATGATAGTCAATGACGCTTCACGAATAGCTCTGCGACAAAAATCAAGAATTACAATGGTTATTCTTGAAGATGTTATTAGTAAAACCAAACCGTCATTGACAAAATCCGAACTTGACAAATATTTAAGGATAAAAGCGGCAATGGCTGGTGAACAAATACAACAATCACGCCGAAGAATCGGTTTCTAAATAAAAATGCTACGAATATGAAAACAAATGAATTATATCTCAAAACATTGTTCTGTTGCTGTGCTTGTGATGGAGAAATCGCACAAGAAGAAGTGGATATGATTAAAGAATTAACCGAAAATAGTACCCTTTTTCAGGAGATTCAAGTAGAATACTCAATTAATGAGTATGTCAATCAGATTAATAGTCAAGGAAAAGCCTTTTTGAAAGATTACCTTAGTGAACTTTCAAATACAGTTCTTTCCGATGATGAACAAATCACACTAATTGACCTTGCCATAAAAATGATAGAAGCAGATAAGCAAGTCCTTTATTCAGAGGTTAAATTTTTCAAGAAAATCCGAAGCCGAATAACTGTAAGCGATGAACAGATTCTATTAAAATTATCTGGCATAGAAGATTATTTACAACCTGACATTTGCGCTGAAAATAAAGATTTCGAAGATGTTGGAGGATTTAAACAAATATCTTTCTAATAATATGGGTGAATGTAAACCATTGATTCAAGTTCAGACTTGCGCAACAAAAAGAGTTGATAGGGAAATTCATCATTCCGTGGTAGGGAGATGTAGAGGGCGGAACTGAAATCACGCAGATATTACAGCCCATACCTCTATTCTCGAAAATCAAGTAAAATAACTGGGGCAAGAAGAAACAGACTGTCATTGCAAAACTGAAAGCATTCTTCGATAGGTTCTTTGATATTTCGAGAGGAACATTCAATGTTGTGAACTGAATATTCCGTCTAATGCTGCATTGTTCAAAATCATAAACGGGTAAAAAATAGAAAGATACATGTGGAATTTTCTGTCTTTTTTGTAACTTTGCAAAAAAGACAAATTATGAATACCTCATTTTGGGAGTCAAATTTATTTCAAACGCTCGTGCTGATTGTTACCATTGGGGCAACAATCGGCATCGCATTATGGCAGTTTTATGCCCATAAGCGAAAGGAATTGAGAAACGCAGTGTCAATCTTGTTGCTTCAGATAAATGACATTGAGAAAAACATTGAGTATATATTATCTGAAGGGCTTATAAACGGCTGCATCCAAGAAGTGCCGATTCATTACTCTACTATAATTTTTGAAGAAAATCAGTGGAATAAATACGCTCACAGTGTTGTCGGGCACATATCTCAGGAGGCATTTGAAAAAATTGATACCTTTTTTAAGGTTGCCCAAAGAATACGTGAACAACAGATTTATATCAAACAAAAAATACAATTGTCAACAGAAAATAAAGCCTATTATTACTATAGTGCTGTGTATAACCAGATAGTTATTACAGGTCAACCGCTACAAAACATTCAATCAATTGTCGACAGGTTCAATGAGTCGATAGTGCCATCGTATATTCAGAAAGAATTGGCTTTGGGATTGGAGAAGACCTTGAAGCAATATCATAAATTGTCAGATGGTATCGCTTATACGGAATTAGTCAAACTAAAGCAGTGATATATTGAAAATATTTGCTAACTTTGTAATTAGGAAAAGCGTTCTTTTGAATTACTGCAAAACGAGGTGAAATACAGAATTTTGCTGGTTTCTAAATCGTTACCTATTAAGCTGCGAAAAATTGCAAGTACTTGAATTTTAACAAGAAAGAAAATTCGCCATGTCTTGTACAATGGAAGTGCAAATCTTTCTTTATACCTATGCTTTTGAACCATCTTTTCATCGGATAGGTCAGCATATATGTGGTAAGTCCGTTAAATACGAGTCCTTCACCACGTGGGCCGATGACTTCCATGAGATCATCTCCGATAGGAACGTTTGCCATGTTCTTTGTTTTCTGCATACGTTTGAATACACACCATCCGCCTTTGGGCAATTCCTTGATATCCTCCCACTTCAAGGCAAGTATGTCACTTCTTCTGAAGCCTGTTATACAGGCGAAAATGATAGCCTTTCGTAATACCGGAATAGGGCACTCATTATTTATGATCAGTCCTAATTCATGTTCTGTCAGATAATTGATTTCTGTTTCCTCTTCCGGAATCCTGTCAAGAAAATCATTGATATTCTCTTTAAGCATCCGTTTCTTATAGGCCTCTTTCAACATTCCTCTGAATGTAGAAAAATATCCGGCAGCCGAGTTCTGTTTCAGCTTTTTACTGTCGTCTCTCAGTTTGGCCGTATTCAGCAGATAGGAACGGAATCTCTGGCAGAGAGCCACATTGATATCTGCAAAAGTACATTTGTTGTTGGTGAAGGCAGCAAAGTGCTGATACACATAAATCCATTTCTTATTATGTTTGAGTGATTCATTTTTGAAATAATCAAGAAAATCTGTTTTCTCAACAATCTTATCGTAAAAATCGAATTTCTCGTTTATTATCTGCTCCAGTACTCTCAGACGGAATATTTCCATCTTCTGCATAATACTTTTTACATGTTCACGTTCCGCAAATGATTTGGGCTTTTCCGGAAGATGTACATTGAGAAAATAGCGGCGTGTTGTTCTGTTAGTTCCAGGAATGAGAATAGGAGGGTAGAAGTCAAGATATAATGAAACTCTTCCCTTGCTTATTTTCTTTTTTCTAAGATATACTTTTGAAATCATGATAATTCGGATTTGATAGGTGATACATTAGCGTTGTTTGTCATAGATTGCCGTTTACTCATGTGCGGCTATGGCAGGCTCATTAACATTATTTATGGCAATGTTTCCTGTACCAAACACCTTTCTGAGTCCTTCAATGCTTATAATGACATTCTTTCCCTTTGTCTTCTTGGGAATGTTGTACCATTTGCATCTGTTGTAGATTGTGTCACGATCTACATTGAACAATGCACAAGCTTCGGGGACGGTTATATATCCGTCCTCTCCAATCCGGGCATTTTTGATTTCATCAACATGTTTCTTGGAATACAAGGTAGTATTCCCGGTCTTTTCCTTTTTCTTGGGAATTTTATACCTTGAGGTAAAGCTGTGTACAGCCTTTACCGTCATTTTGTAGATTTTCTGGATCTGTTCGATTGTGTACCACTCTGTTATTTCTTCAGCTTCCTTATATCCCAACTTCCTGAAATAGCGGTCTATATGTTCCATACTGAACAGCCTCTTTCCTGAAAGAGTAGCTGAAGGAATGTTGTTTTCTTTAGCAATCACATAAAGTCTGCTATAAGAAATCTGGTACTTTTCTTCTATCTCTTTTGCAGAGTAGAAATCGGTAATTGTTTTTGTAGACTTAATAGGTCTCTCTTGCATTGTTTTTACGCTTTTTAAATTCATCATAACCGTTTCAACCTCTTTGCGTTTAACAATAATTCTACTACCAATTTGTGAAAAAGGAATTTCATAAATCCGCATGTAAGTATAAATACTTTTTCTGCTTACCCCCAGATAAATGGCGAGTTGTTTCAGGCTAATAAATTCTCTCGCCTGTATAATTTCCAGTTCATCTACAGCCAGACGGATTCTTTTCTTCTTTTCCTCTTTCACTTCTTTTGTGACTGCATTATAGCGGTCACTTCTAATTAACTCCTTGTAATACTTGTCGTTACAAGCCTTACAACAGAAACGTGTCTTGCAGGTCTTTGCTATGAAAGTCTTCCCGCAAAATTCACAGATTCTTTCAATTCTTACCTTGTTACCCATATTTTACTCTCCAAAACTCGCTGCGAAATAGTGTGTAAAGGTGTGTAATGATGTGTAAATACCTTTTGTACTTCGCACACGTTGTTAGTGAAAAATTACTCTAATGAGTCAACAGGTACTTTCGGGGTACAAAAATATGCAAAACCGTGAAAATAAACAATGTTAGCGTAGATTGCTAATATTGTTTAATATATTGATTATTAGACTTTTATTTGTTATTGTTTGCTGGCGTTTTTCATCGTTTTTCAGTCCTTATTTCCCGATGCAGCATATTGGACTAATTGTCTACCAATGTTTTGAAAATTAAACGGTAGGAAAGTCTTATTTTGCTCTTTATTCTTCGCTGAACTGATGCAAAGATAATGCGTTTTTCCGGTACAGGAAAACAAATGAAAAGACTTTGATAAAAAAGGTGGTTTTGGGGGCAAATTTGCCAGCTGTACTATGAGGTTTTCGGAAGATTTTGCATAGCATTTCATCTAGTGTTATGCCTATGTCTATATTGCTGGTTGCTCCTCCAAGATTGAACACGGAGTGACTGATATTGATTGCTGGCGAAAAGAAAAAATACCCAGTAGGCTAATTTTCTTCTCTCCCTCTATTTGACTTAACTTTATTGCCCGTGTATATAATAACGGTCATTAAAGTCAAGTTGAGAGTGGAGACATATCTTTTTCTTTTGGCAAGCAAAAATTCAGTTATTGGAAATTTTCGAATAACTGAATTTTTAAAGCCCCAACATATCATATAATATACAAAAAGGAGCATTTTTAGTTACTATATGATATATTGAGGCTTTAGCGTATTGCTGACGAGTTCATGCCTTTTACAAGACAAGGCACTTGCCCGGATTAAAACCATTGGTGATATGTTCGTTCTCAAAAACATATCCCATCTGATTGCAAACTACCTTTGTTCCGTTTATCTCAGCATCAATGTTGGTATGTGAATGCCCATAAATCCATGCATCAATGCGACTGTCGGCAATAAGCCTACTCAGTTCAGTTGCAAATGCACTATTCAACACAGAACCTTTATGGTGAGATGCAACAACCTCCAATGTGGGAAGATGATGCGTTATAACCACAATGTGTTTGGCGGTGGTTTCCACCAGACTTTGCTTGATGAAATCCAAACAGAAGTTGTGCATCTGATTGAATTCCTCTGTTTGGAGCAATTTGCCATTATACATTATCTGCCGAAAGTCGTTCATGCCCTTCCACACAAAATACTCGTCAGATGGAGATATTCGAGACCACAAAGTGCTCATGATAAAGTCGGTATCATCAATCCGCACTACTTGATTCTGATAATATCCTACATTGTTCTTGAACAGCCATTTCCATTGCAATCCCTTGTCCATTACATCACAATAATTGTAATACTCATGGTTTCCGGGCACAATGAGCACCTGACGATAATTCGCAGATGCCCATTTCCAAAAGTTAGCCAAAGGCGCGACCTTGTTTTTCAAATAGAATATATCTCCGGCAAGAACCAGAACATCGCCCGTCGCAGGCAATTCATTATGCTTCAACCACCTGCTGTTGTCGCTGAACTCCAAATGCAGGTCACTCATATATTGTATCTTCATAATCTATTTATGTTATTAACTTTTTATGTAAATCAGTTCATAATACTTTGAATTTGATTCGTTGTTTATGATACTGCTACAGAAAGCAAATTTGTTGTACAAGTATTGGTAGTGTTCGAGTTCTTCTTCCTCAAAGTTTATTCTTTCATAGCATTCGTCTATCTCCTTGCTGATTTTACCGTACAAATTGACATTTGCTTTGGATATACGGACTTCCAACTTGGCTATATCTTCTTTATTTTTGGCAATAGCATTTTTGTAATTATCAATTTCTTCTCGGTAGAAATAAAGAATCTCATCAAGCAGGCCTTGGGTTAGTATACTCGGAGAAGGACTCCATGGAAGCATCGTCAACTCTCGGCTTGGAGTAGTGCTAAGATAAAACAATTTACACCCCAAAGACTTGGTGACTTGTTTGTTATATTCATCAATCTCACGATTGACTTTCATTAAATCTTCCTTAGATAACTTTTGATATTCCTCATACGAAGGATGTTCTTTGTACTTCAACAAAGGTATCTCCTTGCATCTTAAATAAATGGTAGTATATTCACTCATTGTTAATCCTCCTTATTATTTATTCTTATTAAATTGTTCCACTTGATTTTCAATTATTCTCTTCACTTGTTGAAATGAAACAGGGGTAAAGTTGTTGTTATCTACTCCCACATCATATTGCGTTGGATAGAGATACTGAAGTCGGGCAGCGTCTATTCCGGTGTTGTTCTTTCTTGTGTGAACGTGTCCGAATAGTTGCCACACATCTTTATATCCTCCATCAAAGCATAGAAAGGGATAATGATTCAAATATATCTTCTGTTTGCCAATTTCTATGTGCATCTGCATTGCCACATATTCAAATCTGTCAATGTAGCCTTGGCGTATATTCTTCAAATCGTGATTACCCATAATCAAATATATCTTTCCGTTCAACCTGTCAAGGATTTTAGTCCATTCGGCTGAACCGCCAAGACAGAAATCGCCCAGATGAAACACGATATCATCCTGCCCGACTGTATTGTTCCAATTGGAGATTATAGTCTCATTCATCACTTCCACATCCTTAAACGGTCTGGTGCAGAAACGAATGATATTCCCATGATAAAAATGGGTATCGGATGTAAAGAACACCTTACTGCCATCAAATTTATAGTTCATTTTTTTGCAATTTGTGTGCATCACTGCACGTTAATAATCTGGTTGCCAACAGCCCATCAGACGGAAATGGCAGAAGAGCATCACAAAGGCGACTGTCACAAATGGGCATACAAACAAAATAGTTGGAAAGCTTGGTAAGGACTCTCCAACTATTCAGTTTCTTTTCTCTCATAGTACAATAATGTACTCGTTATGTTCGCTGGAAAGTATTTACTCTACGAGGTTCAATGCGTGAAACATGAACACTCGACACAGATTCAGTGCGTTTGTTGCTCTGAATTGTGATTGTTGTTGGTAATATGTTCATTCTGTTTCTTTGCATTGTTAATGTTTTATTGTCTCAAAAGCAATGCAAAATTAGCAAATAAATCCCATTCTTACATCACTTTTTATCAAAATTCTTTTGCCAAAACACTATGATATAGGATTTTATTTTTCAATCATGCTCGCAAACCAAATAAAATATGTAACTTTGCATTTGACGCAATTTATAATTGAATATAATATGGCAAATTTGAACTGTATAAAGGCTGTATTAGCTGAGAAAGGCATTATGAGTAAGTGGCTTGCTAAAACTTTGCAGAAAGATCCGGCAACGGTGTCAAAGTGGTGCAACAATCATTCGCAACCTGATTTATACACATTGGCGCGGATAGCAGAAGTGCTGGATGTGGATATTCACAGATTGATTTGCCATACAAAAGAAAAATAGAGGATATGAAATATACAATAGAAGAAATACGGCAGATGCAGGAAGGTCAGACTTTTGACTGTAAAAGTATCCTCATTGAGCCTAAACACCTTGCCACTATCATAGTCGCTATGGCGAATGCAGATGGTGGAATGATTGCTGTGGGTATATCCGATAAGACTCGCAGAATAGAGGGTGTTAACCAAGACAAGGAACATCTCAATGATATATTGCGGACACCTTTGGACTTTTGTGTTCCATCAGTTTCTGTCACTACGGATTATGTGCCTTGTATGGATGCTGAGGGACGTGATAACCGTGTATTGTTGATGCACATTCCTGCAAGTCCGCGACTTCATGCGAATCAAGCTGATGAAGTGTTTTGGCGCGTAGGAGACAAATCACGCAAACTGACTTTTGATGAGCGTTTACAACTCATGTACGACAAAGGGGAACGCTATTACGAGGATTCCACAGCATACGATGCCACACTTGATGACATAGATATGGATGCAGTCAAAGCCTACATGAAGCGGATTGGCTATGGCAAGTCTGCAATGGAGTATCTTCAAGAGAACAAAGGTTTTGTGACCTATAAAGGTGATGTGCCGCAAGTCAGTGCAGCTTGTATATTGCTTTTTGGCAAGCATCTTCAGACATTCTTTCCTCGTGCAAGAGTGCGTTTTATCAAATATTTCGGCACAGAGGAAAAGGTGGGACGTGAAATGAATGTCATCAAAGATGTTACTTTTGATGGTCGTATTCTTGAACAGATCCAGAAAACTGTTGAATATCTTGAAACGCAGGTCAAGGAGCATTCCTATCTCGGAGAGGACGGCATCTTCAAAACCGACCGCGAATACCCCAAGTTTGTAATACAAGAGATGGTGGTGAACTCCGTTTGCCATCGCGATTACAGTATTAAGGGCACGGAAATTCAGATAAAGATGTTCGACGATCGTCTTGTGTTCGAAACACCAGGCAAGTTGCCGGGCATTGTTCGCACTGACAATATTCGTCATACCCATTTCTCTCGCAATCCGAAAATTGCGGAATTCCTCAAAGCATACGACTATGTAAAAGAGTTCGGTGAGGGTGTAGATCGTATGTGCCGTGAGTTGTCGGCATTGGGTGTCAAAGAACCGCAATACAATTTAGTTGCCTTTATCATGAAAGCAACTGTCTGTGCGAAGGTTTTGGAAGAAAGACAAGGAACTAACCATTTCGACCAGAAGCGACCAGCAGGCGATCAGTTAGGGCATAACAGGGGCATAACAGGGGCGCAACAGGGGCATAACAAGATACTTTCTCTTATTGCAGAAAACCCACAAATCAGTATCTCTGCATTAGCAAAACAATGTGAAGTCTCGGAGAAAGCAATGAGAATAACACTGGAACGCATGAAAGCTGAAAATGTTATCAAACGAGTTGGGCCAAGTTTTGGGGGGCATTGGGAAATCCTTTTATCAACCTCTAAAGAAATAAAATAATACGAATTATGGCAAAAAAATCGATAAATAAGAAAGATAATCTTCCAATGGAGGAGGTATTGTGGAAAGCGTGTGATGCATTACGTGGTTCTATTGAACCCAGTGAATACAAGCATGTTGTACTGTCATTGATATTTTTGAAGTATGCTGGATTTCATTTTGAAAAACGCCGTCAGGAAATTGTCAATGACGGTTTGGAAGACTTTGTGGATAATGTAGAGTTTTATGCGGCCAAGAATGTTTTTTATTTGCCGGAAACAGCCCGTTGGTCGTATCTTAAAGAAAATTCCAAGCAACCCAACATTGCGTCTATTGTAGATAAAGCTCTTTCTGATATAGAGAAGGAGAACAAACCTTTGCGTGGCGCATTACCCAACAACTACTATAGTTCGTTGGGGATAGAGGCGGAAAAACTCGGTTCATTACTGGATAAGATTGATGGATTCGACACGATTTTGGAATCTGCAGACGGTAACGACATCATTGGCCGGGTCTATGAATATTTCCTTTCCAAATTTGCCATTAAGGAGGGCAAAGGTAAAGGGGAATTTTATACGCCCAAGACGATAGTTAATCTGATTGCCGAGATGATAGAACCATATGAGGGTAAAATCTACGACCCATGTTGTGGTTCGGGTGGTATGTTTGTGCAGTCGATGAAGTTTGTGGAGAGTCATCATGGCAATCGTCGCAAGGTGTCAGTGTATGGACAGGAATATACCAAGACCACTTTTAAACTGGCCAAGATGAACCTTGCTATTCGTGGTATCGCAGCCGACTTGGGCGATTATGCCGCCAACACCTTTACTGATGACCGTCACAAAGATTTGAAAGCCGATTTCATTATGGCTAATCCTCCGTTCAACCAAAAAGACTGGAGAGCGGACAATCAACTGACGGACGATCCTCGTTGGGATGGTTATGACGTGCCGCCTACCTCTAATGCCAACTATGCTTGGATTCTCAATATGGTGAGCAAACTCTCGTCCAACGGTGTGGCAGGTTTCATTTTGGCCAACGGTGCGCTGAGTGCCGATGGTACAGAAGGAGAAATCCGTCGCAAGATGATTGAACGCGGATTGGTGGAAGCAATTGTAATACTTCCCCGCAATCTCTTTTACTCTACAGATATATCCGTTACGCTTTGGATTATCAATGCGAATAAGAAAGGTCGTTTGGTCAATCGTAACGGAGAAGACATACATTATCGTGACCGTGAAAAGGAGATACTTTTCATCGATATGCGTCAGATGGGCGAACCCTTTGAAAAGAAATATGTGCGTTTCACCGATAAGGATATTCGTAAAGTGGCCGATACCTACCACAACTGGCAGCGAGAGGGTCATACAGAAACCTATACTGATATACCGGAGTTCTGTAAATCGGTAAGTGTTGGTGAAGATGGAGGAATTGCAGACAAAGGTTTCTCGTTGGTACCCTCCAAATACATCGAATTTGTCAATCAAGATGAGTCGGTGGATTATGACACACGCATGAAGGAACTTCAATCGGAACTTGCCGACATCCTTCGTCAAGAAGCCAAAAGTCGAGAATCAGTACTTAATGTTTTTAAATCATTGGGTTATGAAATTGAATTATAAAAGATTGGGTAATTATATCCGGCAAGTTGATGTGCGCAATCGAGACTTGGTTGTAAATAAACTGCTTGGTTTAAGCATTGCTAAGCAGTTTATCACATCCATTGCAAATACAACGGGGACTGATATGAGTACATATAAAATAGTCCAACCTCGACAGTTTGGCTATGTTCCTGTAACTTCTCGCAATGGAGATAAAATAACAATTGCTTTGTATGAGGGGGAATCTCCTTGTATTATTTCACAGGCTTATATTGTTTTTGAAGTCATTGACGAAACAGAATTATTGCCGGAATATCTGATGATGTGGTTTCGTAGACCGGAATTCGACAGATATGCCCGTTTCAAATCGCATGGCTCGGCACGTAAAGTCTTTGAATGGAGTGAAATGTGTGAAATCTTGTTGCAAGTTCCTTCGATTGATGAACAACGAAAGGTTGTGGCCGAATATCAAGCAATAGAGCGACGGATAGAAAACAATCGCAGATTGATTGCTACTCTTGAAGAAACGGCTAAGACTATCTATCGCAAAATGTTTGTGGATGATATTGATGTGGAGAATTTGCCTAAGGGATGGCGAATGGGGAAATTGAAGGATATAGCAACCTTCGCTTATGGAAAAATGCCTAAAGAAAAAAGCAAAGGCAATATTCCCGTATTTAGTGGTTATGGTATTGTTGGATATTGTACAACTCCACTATATTCAAAACTGCATATTGTTGTTATTGCAAGAGGTGATTCTGGCTCTGGAAGAATTGTACGTTCGCCTCAGCAGTTTTATCTAACTAATTTAGCTATTGCTATTTTATTGAATGATGAAGTTTATAGGGATTTTATTTATTATTATCTTTCATCTCAAGATACTTCTACTTTAAGGACAGGCTCTGCACAGGCTCAAGTGACTATAAATAGTTTGGAGGAGTTTGAAATCCTTATTCCTGTAAAAGAAGTATGCAGATCATTTTATCAGGTTATTGATACATTTGAAAAACAACGTATACTGTTGTCAAAAGAAAATAATGTGCTAGTTAGAACTAAAGATCTTCTTTTGCTTAAACTTTCGCATTGAACTTTATTTAAGAATTATTATTGATATGGATATAAAAGATTATACTTTAAATTCTTATCAATTTGATGGATTAATTTGAAAGACAAACGCTTATGGAAGTTCTGAAAAGTCTAAGGTAACGATTTGGAGATTGTGCTAATTTCAGTACTTTACAGTCTCATACTTATGAACAACTTTTATAGGACAAAGATACTATTTTTTTTGAATAAGAGAATAATTTCACAGGAAAAATAGAAATTTTATGGGGAAGTGTTCTGATAGCATGTCGTTGTAGATTGTAGGGAGGGGATGTAAAACGGCAGGCACATAGAATTTCCGATATTCAGAAAGCCGTATTCCCAAAATAGAGATTATTTTTGAAAGAATCACATAATCCGCTAAGAATAAAAGTTTATGCGGATCATCAAAAAACGAGGTAACGAGTTGGCAACCGTTCTGGTTTCTACATACTTGCATCAATTGCGTTGATGTGCAACTCACTTTATGTAAAGGTACGATTTTTTACGGAACATGCAAAACACCTTTGATTTTTCTTTTTTAGCAACCGTCAAAAACAATCTTTCGGTTTCATATCCCGGTCACAAAGGCGGTACAGTCTCTTTATGAAAAGTAAACAAAGGTCAGGCAGGATTGAAACAGACTGTTACGAGAACAGTCAGAAAAGGATTGCATACAGGAATTACAGTCTGATACCGGGCAGGGGACGACTTTGTGCCAAAGTCCAAAAAGAGGTTCTTTTTCCAGACGGCAAACTCCCTCACCTCTAAAAAACAGTCTGTGGCTGACGCACGCAAACGTCCAGCCTTTATGCGGACAGTCTTAATGCCCGCAGCCTGTACAAGTGCGTAAAAAACAGGTAAATGGAATCTTCATCCGCTTCCCCGCGCCTTGCCGACACTCCTATATTCCCGTTCCAACACCTGCTCGATCTCGCTCCTCTTGTACAAGACCTTGCCACCAAGTACATAGTAAGGCAGCGTGCCGTTGCTCCGATACTCGCCCAATGTCCTGCGGCTGACTTTCAGCATACACGCCACCTCACTGTCGCACAGGTACACGTCTTCTTTTGGCGGAACCGCGCCATCTCCGAAAATGCCGTCAATCATCGCCGACAGCCGGTCGATACGCTCGTGGATGGACTGCATCCACGCATCGTCTTTCGTTTTCAATTCATTAAACATTATATAGATTAATTTGTTATATGACTCATTCTGTGACTGATTCTGAAGTTGTGTAATCCACAAGCAATAAGAATCACCATATCTTCGAAACCGAATTTATGGCATCTGAATCGTTCTTTGACAATACGGCATTTTTTCATACCACCTATGGCATGCTCCACTTTAATCCTAACTCCGGAAATCCGCTTGTTCTCTTGTTTTTCAACACAAGTAAGCTCTTTCCCTTTAGGTTTCTTTTTGGGCATGCATATTTCAACTCCATCCGGTTTGTGTCCGATGAAACCTGTATCCTGCCAGAGCCTAATACCTTTGGGAAGTAGAAGAGGTTCTTCATCACAAATCTTTTTGTCATGGACATGACCTTTGTATGTGGAGCTCAACCATACAATCCGAAGATTGTTAGTACATAACAGGTTATTCTTTATGCTATGAGTTTTTTTTACCACTATAGCATGCAGACTGCCAGTCTTCATCCAAAGGACGCTGAATAGGTCGCTCGGTTCCGTCCAACAAGACTTCTTCGCACCCTTGAAGAATGTGTATCAGACGTTTGGAGTTACGGTCAGGCAATTCACCAAGCGTTTTCAATGTACGCCGGAGAATCTCAGAAAGAAGGTGAATCCATCTATTGGCCTGGGGCTGGGTCATCTCAAACTGAATAGCATGGAGTTCCTGAAGGGGATTGGTCTTCAGATATACCAATATGAAGAACATTTTGTCCTGAATCAGAGACAACACTGTTGTAAGATATACGTTGGCGCACTTTACCTTCCAAGGTAAAATGGCTGTAATATTCATCCCAATGGTACTTGAAAGTTATTAGCAAAGCGTCAAACTCAGCAGGAGTTAATCCTGTCGCAGCAAGCACTTGGCTATGACGGTGGCGAATCTTGTCGTAATACATCAATTGAACTTTTTAGATCACAAAGATAAATCAAAGAACGCTTTAATCAATTATTCGATATAAACTCTATTATACATACTGCTCATTTGTCTTTTGTTGATACTTCAGTTCAATTCCTTCAAATGGTATGCCCCCTGTAGCGTGCATCCTTGCGTCTGTCCTCCACTTTCGTGACGATACGCTCCACGTCTTCCGGCAGGTAATAGGTACGGTTGCCTATCTTGGTATAGGCGAGCGTGCCGTTATCCCGCAAGGTCTGCAAGGTGCGCTTGCTGATTTTCAGCTTCAGGCAGACATCCTGGTGGTCGAGCCAGCCAGCCGTCCTCTTCACGCCTTTCAAATCCAGATGGGGATTCCCTCCACCCTATGTATGAACCGTTCGATTTTCATGGCAAATTCCTCGAACGCCTTCCTTTCAAAACATACGGTTTCCATAACAATCCGATTTTATGTTGATACTTCAAATTCATACCATCCGGAGAAACGGTCACTCGTGGTGCCGGTATAACAGCGCATGGAAGAATTTAATCTGAAAACTGACCGTGCAGATGTTATTGTTCCCGCCGCTGAGATATTTCTGATAATTGCAGGTATTGTCAAAGCTGAGTATATCCATGTTCCGGTCATTGGCTTAGCAGATGGTATTATTGACAATTTGTATGCCATATACCTGAAAACGGAATAAAAGGAATTGTGCATAGCTGTTTTAACTAGGGGATATTCAGTAAATCCTATAAAATTAGCCAACTAATTCATACTAAAAGTATTGCGAATTAGTTGGCTTTTTGTATCTTTAGGTATTTCCCCTAAAATTTTGAAGAACGATTGACAAATGCTTCAGCGGAGTCGTTCAATGCTAAAATCAA